>TARA_R110002049_G_scaffold3619_6_pt1 | contig 13405 bp, 12 predicted proteins | sample TARA_R110002049 | Tara Oceans TARA_R110002049 (sample SAMEA4396941) | marine metagenome | biome: Polar Biome; feature: [SRF] surface water layer (ENVO:00010504); material: water (ENVO:00002006), including particulate matter (ENVO:01000060) such as... | depth 5 m | reverse complement strand
ACGATTGAAAGCCTTGCCGAGGAACTCTCCGCAGATCGCGACATGGCTCGACGGCTCGAACAGCCATCGCCTGCGATCACCGCGACGATGTCCATCGCAAAGCTGTACGGCCTTGAGGTCAATAAAAACCAAACGGAAACTAGCGGCGAAATGGTTGTGAACATCAAACGCTTCACCGATGGACCTACCGAATAACGATTGGACGCCACGCCAGCATCAGATGCCGGTGTGGTCGTTTCTTGAACACGGCGGCAAGCGCGCAATCGAAATAGCACATCGCCGCTGGGGCAAGGATGACGTGGCGCTTCACCGCGCAGCTTGTGCTGCGTGGGAGCGCCCGGCAACGTATTGGCACTGCCTGCCGGAATACGGCCAAGCGCGAAAGGCGATCTGGACCGCTGTAAATCCTCACACTGGAAAGCGACGGATTGACGAGGCGTTTCCTGAGTGGATGCGAAAGCGCACCAACGATCAGGAAATGTTTATTGAATTAATAAACGGCTCAACTTGGCAAGTGATTGGCAGCGACCGCTACAACTCGCTTGTCGGGTCTGGTGTGGCTGGCGTGACGTTCTCGGAGTGGGCGTTGTGCAACCCCAGCGCCTGGGGCTACATCTCGCCAATGCTACGAGAAAATGACGGCTGGGCGTTGTTCATCACGACACCGCGTGGAAAGAACCACGCCTTCGATATGTACAACTACGCAACGCAGACAGATGGATGGTTTGCCGACTTGTCCGGCGCGGAAGAAACCGGCGCGTTCAGCAATATCCAACTTGATGAAATTAAAGCCGAATATGTTTCGCTGTACGGCAAGGATTTTGGCGCGGCGTCGTTCCAGCAAGAATATCTTTGCAGCTTTGAGGCGGCGACAATCGGATCGTATTACGGAAACGAACTCGCAACTGCTAGAGCCGAAAGCAGAATATGCGAGGTCAAGCACGATCCCGATCTCAAGGTGATGACAAGTTGGGACATCGGATACAGCGACGACACCGCGATATTGTTCGTGCAAGTGCTGGCTGGCGAGGTGCGGATCATTGACACCTACTCGTCGTCAGGAAACAACCTCGCGCACTACGCCGAGTTGATTGCAAGCAAGCCATACGACTATTCGCAGCACTGGCTGCCGCACGACGCGCAAGCCAAGACCTTGGCGGCTGCTGGTCGCTCTGTGTTCGAGCAGCTAACGTCGGATCACGGCATGAAGAACGTGAGCATCTTGCGCAACACCAACACCGAGCAGCAGGGGATTATGGCCGCCCGTCACCTGTTCCCCCGGCTGTGGATCGACAGCGGGCAGGAGGATTTTCTGAACGCCATTGGGCAGTTTCGCCGGGAGTGGGACGACGACAAAAAGACATTCAGGGACCGGCCCGTCCACGATTGGACCAATCACTACGCAGATGCCTTGAGATATCTGGCGTGGGTGTGGCGAGAACCGCCGAAAAAGGCAGAACCCAAAAGGGTCCAGACAATCAACATTGGGGGGCAATCCACAGTCACGATGAACGACTTGATTGGGGCTGTAAAAAAGCGAAAAGCACGCTATGACTGAACGGTTGCGTTTTCCGCGTTTTTAGGGTTAGCATCGCGAATGAAGAAAACCCCAATCAAGGCGAAACCAAAGCCTAAGCCTAAGCCGTCTTCTGGAATGGTTGCAGCGCTGTCTGACAAGCCAAAAGGCGGTTATTGATGTTTTCTCCTGATGCTTTTAGCGGCTACGGCTTTGGGAGCGGTGCGCCGAGTGCCGATAGTTCGGGCGTTGATGCCGGTGCGCCTAGCATCAACCCCGATCTTGTCGCGGCTTTGCAGGGTCAATTAGGAGGGCAGACACCTTCTCAAGTTCAAGGCCAATATGGTAGGGCAAGTTATCCCGGCGGGAGCAGCCTGACTTTTGGCGCGGGGCCAACGGTCGAAGCGCAAACCGCCTTGGATGCTGCGGATGAGGCAGGGCGCGGGTTTCTTGGTCTTGGCCGTGGGTCTGTTATGCAAGACCCGTACACAGGCCAAGTGACGACAGGGACCCAATACAGTATTGCCGATCTGGCGCAATTGGCGGCAGGGGTTGCCCTCCCCGTTTTTGGCGGGCCAATAGTAAGCGCGGGGCGGCAGATTGCCGACAACATAAACCCCTACGAGACTCAATTAGAATACGGATACAAACGCCCATCCGCTCCGCAAGATAATTCAATGGAAGGTCTCCCCAGCGGCGACCCCAGAACCATTGAGCAGCGCCTTGCCGCACGCAGGCGAATGGAAGAGGCCCTCGCCGGGCCACAACAGCCAGGAATTTAATAATGGGTTTTGGTGCCGGTCCCGGTTTTAGCTATCCCAGCGTTAGCTTTGACGCGCCAAGTATTTCAGTTGACGATGCGTCACTTGGCATCGGATTAGGCGCAACTGGGGGCGTTGATTCTTCAGGAATTTACAGTCCTTCTGTTTCGGCGGATCAAGCCGCGCAAGACGCGGCAACCCTTGCCTTAGCGAGATCGCTAACAGGCCCACCTATTCCTGCTACACTCGAAATTCCTAATACGACTATGAACACAACCGACCCGGTGGTTGCGGCAAGGCTTGGAGGCGCAGCGGCTAGAGCGCAGGCTTTGGAAGATTACCAACAGGCCCAAAAAGACGCGATGGCGGCGGCTTTAGTGGAAGACCAGTTGTCAACTCAGCTTAATTACAACCCAATGGATATTGGAGCCGAGGCAGCGATTGCTTCTGGCAATCCTGTAGTTGGACCTAGCATTTCTCCAAGCATGCCGCCTCACGGCAGAGGCCAATTAGGCCAAACAGGGCAAGCTTCATTCCCGCCTGAAGGTGATTTTGGCAACCCCGATATGGACATGATAAGCCCCTCCATCCCTGAAAAAAGAATTATTCCAGCCACGACGCCAGACTCGATGCCGGGCCAAGTGTCAGGCATGGGCGGCGCGGGCAGCTATGACGAAAAACGAGCCAGGATGAGGTTGCTGGGAATTAACGCAGACCCATACGCCGGGCACCGCTACATGGCGGGCGGAGGACAAGTTTAGATGGACGGTTACGGCGACGGCGGCAGCGCCACAGGATCGGGTGAACTCGTAACGATTGAGGACGCCGGTAAAGGTCCGGCGGGCACGGTTGCGCGTTGGGTTATGGAACTGGACCTATCCGACAAGGTTGAGAAATCTTGGAGAGGCCGCGCCAAAGATGTAATTAATCGCTACCGCGACGAAAAGTCAGACATGGGCAGTCCGGGCCGCTATTCCGGTTCGTGCCGATACAACATTTTGTATTCCAACGTGCAGACGATTTGTCCTGCGTTATTTAATCAATCGCCAAAGCCTGATGTGCGTCGTCGCTATCGTGACGCCGACCCCGTTGGCAAAGTCATTGCCGACATGTTGGAGCGGGCGTTGTCCTACTCGATGGACGATTACGACTTTGACCGCTACATGCGAATGGCAATCAAAGACCAACAGCTAACAGGCCGAGGCGTGACGCGAGTGCGTTACGAGCCGCGTTTTACTGAAGAAGAAGACGAGAACGGCGAGAAATACGAAGAGATTAAATACGAAGAAGCGCGTTGGGAACATGTCAACTGGGCTGACTTCCGTCACGGCCCCGGTCGTATTTGGGACGAAGTTGATTGGGTTGCGTTTCGCCATTTAATGACAAAAGACGAGCTTGAGGAAAAGTTTGGCGAGATCGCTGACGACGTTGAACTAGACTATGCCCCGGTTGGCATGGAGAAGAACGACGGCGATGACTTCGCTGACACGTTCAAGCGGGCAACGATCTGGGAGATATGGTCAAAGTCTGAAAAGAAGGTTGTGTTTATTTCCAAGACGCTCAAGGAGCGTCCGCTGAAAACTGACGACGATCCGCTTGAGTTAAAAGATTTCTTTCCTATTCCGCGTCCTTTGTACGCCACAGAAAACACCGACAGCCTGACACCCGTGGAGCCGTTTCGGTTCTACAGAGATCAGGCCGACGAACTAGACAACATTACCAAGCGCATTTCTGGAATTATTCAGGCTTGTAAGGTTCGCGGCATTTATGACTCGACAGTTACTGAGATGTCGAACCTGCTGGACTCGAGTGAAAACATTCTACTTCCGGCAACTGACATCCTGCCGATCATGCAGGCTGGCGGACTAGAGCGCGCCGTTTGGATTTGGCCTATTGAGAAAATCGCTGGCGTTCTGGTTTACCTGTACAACCAGCGCGAAGCGGTTAAGACAACCATCTTCGAGATCACGGGCATTGCCGACATCATGCGCGGCTCGTCGTCGGCGTCTGAGACGCTGGGGGCGCAGCAACTCAAGGCGCAGTTCGGCACGATGCGCTTGAACGACATGCAGCGAGAGATACAACGGTACGCCAGAGACTTGATCCGCATGGCTGCCGAGATCATGGCGGAGAAGTTTCAACCTGACACGTTGTTGTTGATGACCGACGTAAAGCTGCCGACGCCTGAAGAAAAGATGCAGGCGCAGATGTTAGTGCAGCAGGCGCAGGGGCAGCCCATTCCGCCGCAGATACAAGAGATACTTGAGAAGCCAACTATCGAGGAATGCCTGCAAGTATTGCGTGACGATAATCAGCGTTGCTACAGGATCGACATTGAGACAGATTCCACGGTTTCCGGCGATGACATTGCCGACCAGGACGCCATCACTAAATTGCTGCAAGGCATTGCGGCGTTTATCCAAGTTGCCGGTCCTGCGGTGGAGTCTGGATATATTTCTGAAGAGGGTGCCAAGTCTATTTTGATGACTGCCGTGCGCCGGTTCAAAATGGGCAGAGATGTTGAGGACGCTCTTGATATGGTCAATGAGCAACCTGAAGGCCAGCCTGATCAGGCGCAACAACAGGCGCAGCAGCAGGCTCAACAGCAAGAGCAGCAACAGGCGCAGGTGATGCAGCAAGAGGCGCAGGCAACGGCCCAGGCGGCTCAAGTTAAGATGCAGATGGATCAAGCGAAGATGCAGATGGATCAAGCCAAGGACCAGTCTGACGCGCAAATTAAGCAAGCGGAACTAGAGTTGAAAGGCCGAGAGTTGGCCTTGAAAGAATTTGAAGCGCAAAAGCCAGAGCCTGATCAGACGATTGATTTGTTAATTGCACGGGAGCGCATGCAGTTCGAGGCTTCCGAGTCAGATAAGCAGCGCCAAGTTGACTTGGCAAAAGCCGTCATGGCTCAGTCTGGCCCTGAAGGCGACGTAAGCGGGGCGGCAGCCTCGATGGCTCAAGCCGCCGAGATCATGGAGCGGATCATTTCATCAATGGCAACGCCAGACGTTGTGATGACCGAGCAAGTCAGCACTTTAATTCCAACGGAGATTTAGCGTGGGGCTGAAAAACTATTCTACGAATTACGACGACATCGATTTTAGTCGGAGGTCAGACTATATCGCGCCGAAAGAGCCTGTCTCCGCGTCGAAGCGTTCGTTGTTTCCTGCGCCCATGATTGCGGGCGATTACAAGCCATACGAGTGCCCCATAACGGGCAGGACCATTGACGGTCGCATTGAGCATAAGCAAAACCTAGAGCAACACGGTTGCCGGGTTCACGAAAAAGGTGAGTTCGAGGACGTTAAGAAAAACGGCGTAAAAGATCGCAATGCAGAGATCGACCGGGCTATTGACAGGTCAGTTGACGCCATTGCGCATACGATTGACATTTGATAGGAGGTATTCATGTCTGACGTACAAGAACAACAACCAGAGCAGCCTGTCATCGGGCAGTCTATGGACGACTTCATGGGCGAACAGTTTGACGCCATTGAGGCTGAAGAAGTTGAAGAACAAGGCTCCGCTGACGTAGAGGAAAGCGTTGAGACTAAACCAGATGATGTCGAAGCAGAGACTGCCTCGACTGAAGATGCCGTAGACGAAAGCGATGGGGAACCTGAGACATCTCAGACCATTTCCGCGCCGCAATCTATGTCTGCAAAAGACCGTGAAGCTTTCTATGAACTTCCACCCGCAAGTCAGAAATGGCTTGTGGATCGTGTGAAGGAACAAGAAGGCGACTACACACGGAAATCTACAGAAGTTGCTGAACAGAGAAAACACTACGAAAAGATTGAACAAGTCATAGCCCCGCGAAGACAACAGTTGGCTTTGGACGGTATGGACGAGGGAGCGGCTGTAGGTCAGCTATTCGCTCTGTCTGACTTTGCCAGTGCCGACCCCGTTGGCTTCACGCGCTATCTGTTTGAACAACGTGGAATTCCCCTGTCGGTGCTTACAGAAAACGGCGGGCAAGCGCCTGCCGATCCTCAAATGCTTGCCATGCAACAGCGTCTTCAATATTTCGAGGGCCATCTCGCGCAACAGCAGCAAGTGGAGCATCAAAAAACCACTCAAGTCGTAATGTCTGACATAGAAAAGTTCTCTTCGGAAACTCCATTCTATCAAGAGTTGCAGGCTGAAATGGTGCCGATTGTTTCGGCTCTCCGTCAATCAAAGCCTAATCTTTCCAACTCACAATATTTGAAGACGGCATACAAGATGGCTCTAGCAGCCAACGAAGATGTGTCTGCAAAGATTGGTATTGATGAAAAGGCTAAGAGCGAAAGTCAACGGATTGTGAAGGCAAAAAAAGCTGCCAATCAAGCCCGGAAGGCTGGAGGCGTCAACATACGGTCAAGTGGCTCTTTACCCGCTGCTGCCAAGAAAGCGAAAAGCGTAGATGACTTTATCGGAGCATTGGTGGACGAACGCATGACGGCTTAACTCGAAAGGCTACATCATGGGTGCGAATAGCTCCTTCACGGAGATTGCGGCAATCACTTACCGCCATTTCAAAGAGAAGTATCTGGAAGATAATGTTTCCAACCACACGGCGCTTCACCAGCGTCTTGCCGAAAAGGGTCGCGTTGATCTTATTTCGGGCGGCTGGGAAATCCAGATTCCTCTGGACTACGCAGAGAACGGAACTTACCAACGCTACAGCGGCTACGACACGCTGAGCATCGCGCAGTCTGAAGTCTTCACGGCTGCTAACTTTCCTTGGAAACAGGTTGCTATCAATGTGGTTGCGTCTGGCCTTGAAGTTCGCCAGAACAGCGGCAAAGAGGGCGTCATTAAACTTGTTAAAAACAAGTTGAAGAACGCCATGCGTACCGCCGGAAATAATTTCTCCAGCGATATGTATAGTGACGGCACCACCGCTAACCAGATCAATGGCCTCCAGGCTCTTGTCTCTGATGCGGGTACGGGCACAGTCGGTGGCATCAACTCCTCCACCTACACGTTCTGGAAAAGCATCCTTCAGTCGGCGGCAAGCCCACTGCAAGGCGGCGCTGGCATCACGCCAAGTGCAACCACAATCGAAAGCCTCATGCTTCCGTTGTGGCTGAACCTCACTCGGAACAACGATATGCCTGACTTGATTTTGATGGACGACACTTACTTCACGTTCTTTGATAACAGTCAGACCAGCATCCAACGCTACACCAACACCACCGACATCAAAGCTGGCACCACGTCCTTGAAGTACAAGGGCGCTGATGTTGTCTATGACTCGTCTGCTGCTGGTATGCCGGATGCTCACGCATATTTCCTCAACACCGACTACATCGGCGTTTGCGCCCATCGTGACGCGAACTGGACTGAGGTTCCTGAGAAATCTTCCGTCAATCAGGACGCTCAAGTTCTTCCGATTATTTGGCAGGGGAACATGACTGTCTCCAACCGCTCACTTCAGGGCGTGATGAAGGCTTAGGCTTTCGTCCAACCCTCTTTTCCCTGAAAGGAAGAAAAGATGTCTGACTATCAAATTATGAACCCAATCGTTGGTATGCAAAGCATCGGCGACACCTCGACAACTCAGAACGAAGTTCTGGGAACCATTGTCCAGGCGAATGACGTTGCTTCCACGGCATACGGCGCTGGGGAGTTCATTTACCTCAAAGGTGTGGCGTCAACAGTTTTGGGGTCTTTTGTGACCTACAACGCTGATGACAACTCAACTGCGCTTTTGGCTGCAAACGCCATTGGCCCTGTTGCTGTTGCAATGTCAATAAATGTTGCCAGTTCATTTGGCTGGTATCAAATCTCGGGCAAGGCAGTCGGCAAGGCTAAGGCAAGCTATGCGGACAACGGTCTGGTTTACGCAACATCTACGGCTGGCAGCATCGATGATGCCGTGGTTGCTGGTGATCGCGTGAAACTTGCAAAGGGCGCGTCTGCTGTTGACACTCCATCTTCTGGACTTGCTGAATTTGAAATTCAGCGGCCCTTTATGGATGATGGGACTGCGGCTTAACTTTGATGGGGGGCTTCGGCCCCCCGTCTTTTCCATAAACAGGAGGTATGGATTGCATGGTTGAAATGATGGCTGAAGAACGGCATGGGTTTTATGTCGATTTTGAATTAAGACCAGAAGAAGACCGCGAAGCGTCAATTTCTCAGGGGATGCCTGTTTTCAAAGACGTTGAATATGCCGTGATAACAATGCCGGGAGGCGGCCTTGTTGTTGATAAAGTCATTTCAGACGAGTTGCTGAGAGAGTGGAAACACGGCAGCGGCAACAGAAAGCCGCCGTCGCCGTTTGCCCACGCCGCGTATGAAGAATGGAAAGATGGCAGGGAAATCTCTGTCAACGGGTCCGATCTAAAGAATTGGCCGGGGGTTACGCCCGCTCAGTTGAAAATGTGCCTCGCAGCCGTTGTTAGGACGGTTGAGGACTTGGCCGACGCCAACGCTGACACGTTGCGAAAGCTGGGCATGGGATCGCACGCGCTAAAGGAAAAAGCGACGGCATACCTCGCCGCAGCAGGAACGAATAAAAATAGCGAGGCTGTTTCGGCCTTGAAAATAGAGTTAGCGGACCTGAGAAAAACAATTGAAGATAGGGACCGACAGATTCAGGGGTTACTATCTGAAAGCGAGGAGGACGCAACGCCAAAAAGGCGAGGCCGTCCGCCTAAAAATCAAAGCCAAGCTCCCGGCGCTGGATAGGACACATTGACATGACGTTGTTGACTCAAATTCAAAACGCTTGCGATACCATTGGTTTGAGCCGCCCGTCTGTCGCAATCGCGTCTACAGACCAGAACGTCAGGGTTCTTTTGGCTCTAGCGAACACCGAGGGGCAGGAGCTTCTTGAAAGATACGCTTGGCCTCAAACGCAAATTGAGAAAACTCACACGACTTTAGCGGCGGAATTGCAGGGGGTTGTCACCACTTTAGCCCCCGGCTTTTCTTACATTATTAATTCAACATTTTGGAACCGCACACTGTCTGAGCCGGTTTCCGGGCCGTTAAGTCCCTCAGAGTGGCAGGCGCTAAAGGCCCGAACGGCAACCGGCCCTTATTCCAGCTTTAGAATGCAGGGCGGCAAGCTGTACGCCTACCCGGCTCCTGTCGCCGGAAACACTTGGGTGTTTGAATATCAATCAACGTATTTCTGTCAGTCTGCGGCGGGAGCAAACCAATCTGTGTGGACTGCCGACAGTGACGTGGGCGTCCTTGACGAAAACCTGATGATGCTGGGCACCGTGTGGCGCTTTAAGAAAAAGAACGGCTTGGACTACTCTGAGGACTTCAGAATGTACGAGCAGAAACTTGCGAACCAGATGGCGAGAGTTGGCGGCAAGCGGACCCTCGACATGCAGGGCGGTGGTGGCATGAGCGGCGTCTACATTCCAGAAGGCAGTTGGGCGTAGTTGGCTGTTTTTGATAGGGTCACGTTATGGCAAGTCAGGAAATGGTCAACGCACTAACTGAGGAAGACCCCTCAGTATTTGACCGCGCTCTAAGGTACGTCAAGGGATTGAAGGGCGTCGGAGCGCCGCTTGCCGACCGCGCAAACGAGGCAATGATGACGGCTCTTGGGCCTCATGGCCGCAAGGCTGTTGCGCCGGTTGCCGGATTGGCAAACGTGATCACGCAAGGCGCTGACCTCCGAGACATGGTCGATTTCTCCGGTAAAACGGTGGACAGCGTTAGGGGCGGTGATCTTGGCGGGGCGGCGATTAACGCGATTTACACTGCCGCTGCGCCTATTGGCATGGCCCTTCCGGGGTCTGTCGGTGGCTATAAGAAAAGTGCCGAATCTATGGCGGATAGCCTCATGGGCGTTGCCGATGACGTTGACCCGTCAATGCCTGCAAAGCTGGTCAACCCAGAGATGCAAGTCTTTCAAGGCGGTCCTGGCAAATACGGACCTGACGTACCGGGGACCAAGCCTGGGCTTGATAGCTCAATGATCGGTACGGGCGAAGGTGCCCAAGTGTATGGCCACGGTCATTATGTGGCTGGGAATATGGGTGTGGCGAAACAATACCAGCCGCGCGATTTCGACTTAGAAGAAAAGTTGGCGAGGGAATACCAAGGCGCAGAGAAAATTTACGACACTGACGCGATGGAAGTCTTTGAGCGGGCGATGCTGCATGAGCAACCCGAAGAAATCGCTAAGTGGCTTAATGACCCTGAGAACGTGAATCTTGCAAATTCTGATTCTGCTCGCGGCGCTCTTGCCCGCTATAGAGAGCTAATGGCCGACGTAAAGGGTGGCCATCTCTACGAATACGACCTGCCCGACGAAACCATTGCGAAGATGTTGGATTGGGACAAGCCGTATGACGAGCAATCAAAGGAAGTGCTGGAGGCAATTCGCAAGTTGTGGGTTGCCAAGGGCGGCGACCCATCTGTGGCAAGGCCGTGGGCCAGTCATTCTGGTGCTGATGGAAATGCCATACAAAATGCGATTATGGCGTCGTACGGACGCGAAGGAGCAACACAAGCTCTTAGCGAAGCAGGCATCCCCGGCATCCGCTACTTAGATCAAGGCTCGCGGAGTGCAGGTGGCGGCACAAGCAACTTCGTAATATTTGACGACGACGCTGCAACGCTTTTGGCGCGTGACGACACTCGGTTCGATCAAAGTTTGCTTGGCGACCTGCCAATGGACGACGCCTCTCGCATGGAGCGAGCGCGGGATATGGGGTTTGAAACCAACAATCCCCTTTATCACGGCACACCTGACTCAAGAGGCATTTACGAAAGTGGTTTTTCGACACCGAAGGAGCGGTATGTTGATAAAGATTTAGGCGGTCCGTATTTCTTTACTGACATGTCAAGAGTTGCGCGGTCTTACGCGGACGACAGCCGTGCGGACGATATGCAGAACGCAACACCGGAGGTAATCAAAGCCTTCGTAAAGAACAACAACCCGCTAAGAATAGACGCGCGCAAGGCGCCATTCAGAGAAATACAGTTAGAAAACGTGCGCGCTAACCTTAATAAAACTCAGTTGCAAACGCTTGACGAGATGATGCCTGACTTGGCTTTTCGTGAGGTTGATTTGGACAAGCAGACAATTTCGACTGATGGGCTGGTTAGAATTGCAAAGGCGTTGGGAAACGACAGCATTTTAATACGCAACGTAAGAGACAGCTACACGGGCGAAGGTTCACCATCTGATGTATTGGCAGTCTTTGACCGTAGGAGCATTCGCTCAGTAGACGCCAAGTTCGACCCCGCCAAGAAAGACAGCGCCGACATTCTTGCGGGGCTTGCAGGACTGGGCGTTCTAGGCGCAGGGGCAACCGCGCTGCCGCAAGATGACTCTGATATGGTTTCCGCGTTAAGGGGCATGTAATGCTTTTGCAACCGCTACAAGTCAATTCCGCCAAGTCGCCGACATCTCGAAGCGGCACTATCCCTGCGCCAGTCAAAGGCTGGAACGCCAAGGATGCCTTGGCTGACATGGACGAAGAGTTCGCCATTGAGTTGGAAAACGTATTCCCCAACATGACCGACGTAGAGGTCAGAGGCGGATATGCCTCTCACTCCACAGGGAACGGCTCTGCCGCTGTCGAGACGCTTATTGAGTACGCAGGACCGGCGACCCACAAACTCATCGCTGCGGCTGGCTCTGTGATCTATGACGCCTCCGCAGTTGGCGCATCAACATCTATAGCAACGGGAAAAGCCAACGCTCGCTGGCAGACGACAATGTTCGGAACTTCTGGCGGAAGTTTCCTCTTCATGGTCAATGGCGAAGACGCTCCCATCTACTACAACGGCTCCGCGTTCACGACGCCAACATTAGGAGGCGTCACAGCCGCCAACATCGTCCACGTAACGGCGCACCAGCGCCGCCTGTTCTTTACGTTCAACGACAGCCTTACTTTTGGATATCTCCCAATCGTGTCAGTTGCTGGGACGGTAGCAACCTTTGACGTTGGCGGGTTGTGCAAGAAGGGCGGCAAGATTCAGGCTTGCGGAAGCTGGACACGAGATGGCGGTAGTGGGCCTGACGACATTTTCGTCATTATCACCAGCGAAGGCGAGTGCATCCTATACAACGGTGACGACCCTTCGGACGCTTCGAAGTGGAGCCTTGTTGGTGTGTTTTCGATTGGCAAGCCAATCGGGCGAAGGTGCATTGAAAAGGTCGGCGCAGAACTGATCGTCATCACTCAAGACGGCGCGGTTCCGCTTTCCGTGTTTCTGCCGATTGACCAAGTAGCAAGTTCTAGCAAGTCGCTGTCTGATAACATTCGCAACCAGTTTCTTTCGTCTGCGCGAAGTTATGGAAACCTCTTTGGATGGCAGTCAATCCACTACCCGCAGGGCAGTTACGCCTTGTTCAACATTCCAATTAGCATAAGCGTTTCGCATCAGTACGTCGTCAACACGCAGACGGGTGCATGGGGAAAATTTGTCAACCAAAACGCGGCCTGCTGGGCGCTGTACAACGGCGACCTGTATTTCGGAGCAACAACCGGCGGCGTTATTTTTAAGGCTGACACCGGAACTAGTGACAACGACGCGAACATAGAGTGGACGATCCAACCGGCATTTTCATATTTCGGGACAAAGGGCCGACAGAAACTGTTCACGATGTGCCGTCCTCATTTCGGCAGCAACGGATCGCCGTCTATCGCTATCGACCTGAACGTCAATTTCTCTGACATTAATCCGACAAGCGTTCCGACCCCGCCTGTTATCAACGGCGGCGTTTGGGATACGTCGAAATGGGACGAAGCGGATTGGTCCCCCGACAACACTCAAGTGTCCGCGTGGGCAACTGTCTACGGCCTGGGGGAGTGCGCCTCTCCGACAATTCGAGGGGCTGACAAATCCTTGTCCATTTCTTTTTCGGCTTATGACATGATCTGGCAAGCCGGAAATGCCCTTTGAAGCACCTTGTATTTGGGCATGACGAAGAAATGGCTGCATGGGCAGAAGCGGCATACCCAGAGTGTGCGCCACTTTGCAGGCCCCTGACGGCCATAGGGATCGCAGAAGGCACGGATATCTGCGGGGTTGCCGTCTATCACAACTACAGGCAATATGACATTGAAATAACTTTTGTCACCGCGACCCAAAAGTGGGCCACGCCGGGAACTGTTCGGGCGCTTTTGCGATACCCGTTTATCCAATTAGGTGTGAAACG
>TARA_R110002049_G_scaffold97806_4_pt1 | contig 13407 bp, 15 predicted proteins | sample TARA_R110002049 | Tara Oceans TARA_R110002049 (sample SAMEA4396941) | marine metagenome | biome: Polar Biome; feature: [SRF] surface water layer (ENVO:00010504); material: water (ENVO:00002006), including particulate matter (ENVO:01000060) such as... | depth 5 m | reverse complement strand
AAGAAAAATGAAACGTTGGTCTGCCATGAGCAAAGCCTTTACACGTATAGGTAAAGACATTGTAATGGCTGTAAAAGAAGGTGGTCCCGATCCTGGTAGTAATGCACGTTTAAGAGCTGTAATGCAAAATGCTAAGGCTGTAAATATGCCAAAAGTAAATGTAGAACGTGCTATTAAAAAGGCAAGTGAAAAAGGTCAAGGTGATTATAAAGAGGTGCTTTTTGAAGGCTACGCGCAACACGGAATTGCTGTTTTAGTAGAAACAGCAACGGATAACAACACACGTACAGTTGCTAATGTAAGGTCGTATTTTAATAAAACAGATGGTAGTTTAGGAACTTCTGGTTCTGTAGTCTTTATGTTTGACCATACTTGTAATTTTAAAATTGAAGATAAAGATTTTGACTTAGAAGAGCTCGAACTTGAATTAATAGACTTTGGTGTTGAAGAAATTTTTGAAGATACTGATGAAGACGAAGATGGTAATGAGAAAAAAAGCATTATGATTTATGCGCCTTTTGAAAGCTTTGGGAATATTCAATCGTATTTAGAAGACAATGATATTGAGATAATTTCTTCTGGATTTGAACGCATTCCGCAAGTGACAAAAAAGATATCGGCTGAACAGGCAGAAGATGTTGAAAAGCTTCTAGAAAAGTTAGAAGAAGATGATGATGTACAAAATGTATATCATACCATGGAAGAAAGTGCAGAATAAAACATTCACATTTATTAAACTTAAAAGAGGGCTTTAGCTCTCTTTTTTTTTGTTTTTACAGTAAAACCCTATACGTTTTTTTGAATTAGATTAAACAAAACCTAACAGTCATTTTTGTTACCTTCGTACGCGAGCAAATAATCTCACACAAATACAGTAACAAACTTCTATAATGAAAATTAAACTTCTAAAATCGAATATTGAGCTTGAAAATGACAGAGTATTACTTATTCCTTTTGATAATAAAAGAAATGAGGAACTCAAAGATATAATCTTCGATAAAGAAATTTGGGAGTTTATGGGAATGAGTATAAATAATGAACAAGGACTTAAAAACTATATTTCAAAAACCATTAAGGACAAAAACAACCGTCTTTGCTATCCTTTTTTAATTATAGATAAGGAAACTAATAAAGTCGCTGGTTGCACGAGATATGGCAACGTGAATTCTGCGAGTAAAAAATGCGAAATCGGCTGGACTTGGTATGGAACAGAATTTCAAGGTACCGGTTTAAACAAAGCTTGTAAATTTGAATTATTGAAGTTTGGTTTTGAAACTATTGGATTTAAAAGAATACAATTTAGTACCGATCAGGATAACTTAAGATCTCAAAAAGCAATAGAAAATTTAGGTGCTCAAAAAGAAGGCGTTTTTAGAAATAACTACGTTGCTTCAAATGGAAAAAGTAGAAATGATGTTTATTATAGCATCATCAAAGAGGAATGGCAATCACTCAAGGATGAAAATTTTTCAGAATTCATAGAATACTAAACATCCAACAAATTCAGAATCGATTAAATAAATTACGGAAGATTTAATAATGACTCTTTTCTAAGCGTTTAAACATTGATATTCACAAAAACTAATAAGAGGGCTACTGCCCTCTTTTTCTTGCTTCAAATAGTAGAAAATGAATTAAAAATCGCGACTTCAATATCCGTAAATGGAATTTACCTTGTATTTTTAGAATCTAAATAGATTTAAGAATAAATAATACAATTTAACTCACAACAAACCAATTATTTGTGCATTTCGCATTAAAATGACGTATGTCATAAAGTAATATTAAAACATTAATTCTAACTATTCTTCTTATCTATTGTTTCATTAAAATAACGATTCGGTATAATGAGTATATTAGATAAATTCCATTTAAAAGGAAAAACAGCATTAGTAACAGGCTGCAAAAGAGGTATAGGAAAAGCAATGGCAATTGCACTAGCAGAAGCAGGCGCTGACATTATTGGTGTAAGTGCTTCATTAGAAAAAACAGATAGCGGTATTGAAAAAGAAATCACTAAACTCGAAAAAAAATTCACAGCTTATACTTGTGATTTTAGCAACCGTAAATCATTATATGCCTTTATTAAAACAGTAAAAAACGATTTTCAGGTTATAGATATTCTAGTCAACAATGCTGGTACTATAAAGCGTGCACCTGCTGCAGAACATAGTGATGAGTTTTGGGACCATGTTATTGAAGTCAACCAAACCGCGCAATTTATTCTCACTAGAGAAATAGGAAAAGACATGATTGAAAGAAAAGCAGGTAAAATAGTATTTACGGCTTCATTGTTGACTTTTCAAGGCGGAATTACAGTTCCTGGATATGCAGCAAGTAAAGGTGCTATTGGACAAATGACTATGGCATTCTCTAACGAATGGGCTTCAAAAGGTGTTAATGTAAATGCCATTGCACCAGGCTACATAAGTACGGATAACACAAAAGATTTAAGAAATGATTTAGATCGTTCAGAAGCCATACTTTCTAGAATTCCGGCAGCACGTTGGGGAAATCCTGAAGACTTTGCAGGACCAATTGTCTTTTTATGTTCAGAAGCCTCAAGCTATATGAACGGAAGTATTCTGCTTGTTGATGGTGGTTGGATGGGACGCTAACAACCAAAAAAAAAATAAATCTCTACATTAAATCTAATAAACTAAATAATGAAATATAATATATTGATTGCAATAACTGCCTTGGTTATGTTTTCGTGTAATCAAAAAACGAAACAACAAAAAGATATTTTTGTTAAAGATATTGACGCATTAAACAATGCTATTAAGCAAGTAACTCCTGGGAGTAATATTGTTTTAGCAAATGGTATTTGGAACGATTTAGAAATTAAATTTTATGGCTTAGGCACAGAAGATTCACCTATAACTCTTAAAGCGGAAACTCCAGGTAAAGTGTTTATTGAAGGGCAATCATTTTTACAATTAGGTGGCGATTACCTTAATGTTGAAGGCCTATATTTTAGAAATGGTTATTCGCCTAATAATTCTATCATTAAATACATGATTAATAATGATAGTATTGCTAACCACAGCAGAGTTACCAATACTGTAATTGAAGATTTCACAAAACCAAATAGAGCTACTAACGACCGTTGGATTGAGTTTTACGGTAAGCACAACCAGCTAGATCATTGTTATATATCAGGAAAATCTAATGATGGTGAAACCATAAGAATATTTTTTACAGGAAATGAACATGTAAATAACCACCATCAAATAGTTCATAATTACTTTGGCCCAAGACCAAGAAAAGGTGGACCAAGAGCAGAGACCATAAGAGTTGGCGATAGCAAAACAAGATTAACTCCTGGTTATGTTAATGTTTCTAATAACTATTTTGATGCTTGTAATGGTGAGGTTGAAATTATTTCAGATAAAACTAATTACAATTCATTTACCAATAATATTTTCTATAAATGTGAAGGCTCTTTAGTGCTTAGACATAGTAATTACGCTAACGTGGATTCTAATATTTTTATTGGTGGTGACGATTCTAATTTTTATGGTGGCATCAGAGCTGTGAACACAGGTCATTGGATTACCAATAACTATTTCTATAAAATTAGAGGCGAACAATTTAGAAGTCCACTTGCCATAATGAATGGTATTCCCATGACGCCTTTAAACCGATACAAACAAGTTACAGATGTTGTTGTTGCATACAATACTTGGGTAGATTGTAAATCACCTTTTCAAATAGGTGTTGGTCAAAATTTGGCGAGCGCAGATGTACTTCCTAAAAGTGAAATTCGCTCTGCGCCTCCTATCAGAACTACTATTGCTAATAATCTTATATACAATACAAAAGCAGATAAAACACCTTTCGTAAATCATGATGACATGAGTGGAATCCTTTTTAAAAACAACCTTTTAGATAATAATGGAAGTGTATTTTCTGACTATGGAGTGTTTCAAAATGAAAGCATAAAAATGAAGCAAATCAACACTTGGTTGTATACTCCAGAAGATGCACTAAATGGAGTCTTAGATAGTGTATTTAATGGTTATGATTTTAAAAGGATTAAAAATGACTTATTTGGCACTTCAAGAGCTGACAAAAGTAAAATTGGAGCTATTAATCAATTAGCTGTCGCAGAAAATTATAAAATCGACAAGAGTCAATATGGTCCAGATTGGTTTTCAACTGAAAAGATTACTGAAGTGCCTAACATTCATGAAGTATCATCTAAACGTGGTGAACTTTCAAAAATGATTGCTGAAGCTAAACCTGGTGATATTATTCTGCTTCAAGATTCAATTTTTTCTATTGAAAATTCATTAAAAATTAATAAAGAAATTACCCTCCAAAGCAAAGGAAAGACCAAGGTTAAGTTGGTTTACACAGGAAAAGAAAATACACCTGTTTTTGAGATGAATCCAAAAGGAAACCTTAAACTAAAAAACCTAATAATTAAAGGACAAGGCGACCAGTTAGCCTTTGCTCCTTTAGACAAAAACATGGCTTCGGCTTATAATTTATTTATAGACTATTGTGTTATTGACAATTTTAATTACATCTTAAAAGCTTCAAAAGGCTCTTTTGCTGATAGGTTAAATTTTAATAAAACTATAATTCAAAATAGTACAAACGGATTTGTTTTAGCGGCTGATGAAAAAGGAGATTACAATGCTGAAATGGTAACTTTCAATGCCTGCGAATTTATTAATATACAGCAAAATCTAATTCACTTTTACAGAGGAGGCTATGACGAATCTACTATTGGTGGTTTTTTAACACTTAAAAATAATAGCTTTTCAAATTGTGGCAAAACAGAAAAAAGTGGCTTATTAATTAAAACGCCTGGTATTATCAATGTTAATATATCAGGTAATACATTTCAAAATAACCAAGTAAAACTTGTAGCCTTACTTTGGGGTGAAAAGAATAATCATCATAGTAATAATACGGTTATAAACTCTGGAGAAATAAAGGTTAAAGACCAACAAAAACTTGAGATTTTATACTAAAAACCTTCATAGAAAAACTTGACTCAACTAACTGACCATTAACCATGAATAAATTTAAAAAGCTACTAAAAAATCTTGGTCCTGGACTTTTGTTTGCGAGCATGGCGATTGGCACATCGCATTTAGTACTCTCTACAAAAGCTGGTGCTCAATACGGTTGGCTAATGGTAATTCCTATTATTTTAGCTAACGTTTTAAAATATCCATTTTTTGAATTTGCTATTAGATATACCAATGCTACAGGTAAGAGTATCATTGAAGGCTATAACAACAGAGGAAAAGGCTATCTATGGCTATATGCTTTTATCACTTTAGCAACAAGTTTGGCAACTCCTGCTGCACTTTGTTCTATTGCTGCTGGACTCTTAATAAACATTTTGGGTATTCATGATGTTTCTATAACATCAGTTGCACTTGGCCTATTTGTTTTTAATAGTACCATCTTAATTGTTGGAAAATATAAACTATTAGAAACCACATTAAAATTCTTAATTCCCATACTTTTTGCTGCTTTACTAGCAACAACTGTACTAGTGATTAATAAAGGACAAATTGCAACAACAGCTAATTTTGAAGCACCTCATTTTTTTGACGAGATAGGTATATTATTTCTCATCACTCTTATTGGCTGGATGCCTACTGCGGTTGAAGGCAGTAGCTGGATTAGTCTTTGGAGCGTTGAAAAATATAAAGTTGATAAGAAAAAACCACCACTTACGGAAGCGCTTCAAGAATTTAACCTAGGCTATTTAATGACCGGAATACTCGCCATTTTCTTTTTAGTTATTGGCTGCATGACGTTATATGGTTCTGGAACAGTGCTAAGTGGAAATGCCATCACTTTTTCTGACCAAGTTATAAATTTGTTTACAATTCATATTGGTAGTTGGGCCTATACATTTATAGCAATATCTGCTTTTGCTACCATGTATAGTACGTGTTTAACACAACATGATGCGGTTGCGAGAGTAAGTGTGGATATTATTGGATTGTTGGTTGGAGCACATAAAAAATATACAGCAAGAAAATATTACGCAATAGCAATCATTAGTATCTCTATTGTTAGTGTCATTGTGCTTTATGCTATTAGCGCTAATATGGGACTAATACTTGCCATTGCAACGGCTATTTCATTTATTTTAGCGCCTATTGTTGGGTACATGAATTTAAAAAATGTAACGAGTACAGATTTACCAGAAAAATATCATCCAAAAAGAAGCCTACAAATACTAACTTACGCAGGCATTTTATTCCTTTCACTAATATCTATTTACTATGGATGGATAATAGTAATTTTTTAATTATACAAAATACATTAGCTATTAAACATTATGAGTTATGAGTACATCTAGAAGGAAATTTATAAAGAATATAGGAACTGCAGCCATAGGAGTGCCATTTGCACCATTATTAATGGACATGGCAAATGTTATGCCACAAGAAAAACCATTAGACGTCCACTTATTCTCTAAGCATTTACAATTTCTAAATATAAAAGAAGCTGCCCAAATGGCTAGCGAGTTAGGATTTAATGGATTAGACTTAACTGTAAGACCCAAAGGCCATGTGTTACCAGAAAATGCAATAACGGACTTACCGAAAGCTATAAAAGACATTAAATCTGCTGGCTCTAAATGCAAAATGATAACTACCGCAATTAGAGATATAAACAATACCTACGATTTAGAAGTAATTAAAACTGCCGCTGAACAAGGTGTTAGGTTTTATAGAATGGATTGGTATAAATATCATGAAGATTTATCAATGGAAGAATCACTACTCATATACCAAAACCAAATTAAAGATTTGGGTGAAATCAATAAGCAACATAATATTATTGGATGCTACCAAAATCATGCAGGCACTAAAGTTGGTGCATCATATTGGGAAATAAACCAATTATTAAATACTGTAGATCTTGATTATTTTGGAGTTCAATATGATATTAGACATGCTACGGTAGATGGTGGTTTATCATGGATAAATGGACTTAGACTTCTAAACTATCAAATACAAACTATAGTTCTAAAAGATTATAAATGGGCTAAAGTTAATGGTAAATACAAAGTAATAAATGTACCTATAGGAGAAGGTATGGTTGATTTTAATAAATATTTTAAACTATTGAAATCTTATGGATTAAATCCTCCTGTATCTCTACATCTCGAATATCCATTAGGTGGCGCAGAAAAAGGCAGAAGAACAATTGAAGTTGATAAAAAGGTAGTTTTCGATGCTATGCAAAAAGACCTAAATGCTGTTCAAAAACTTTGGAAAGAAGCTTAAAACTGAAAATATGAGCCAATTTTAGAAGATTTTACTACTTCCCTATTCTCATAATTTATTCCCAAAACAGTCAAATTATTTTGTCTGACAAAGTATTAATCGTAATATTGCAATAAACAAATTAATTAGAGTAATGGGATTAGCAAAATCAGAAATGTTTACAGATGAACAAAACGAAATTGCATTGTTCGCTAAAGTATTCGGACATCCTGCAAGAGTAGCCATTTTGCAACAATTATTTAAAATAGATGGTTGTTATTGTGGTGATTTAGTAAACGAAATAGGATTAGCACAACCAACCATATCTCAACATTTAAAAGAATTAAAACATTTAGGACTGATTAAAGGAAATGTTGAAGGAACAAGTGTTTGTTACTGTATCAATACCGAAAATTGGTCTAAAATGAAAGCAACTATGCTTCAATTTCTTAATCAGGATATTTCTGAAAAAAGAGATTGCTGTTAAACACTATTATAAACACATTAAATACATAGAAAAATGAAACTATCAGAAATTAAATCCAAACTTAACACCTTAGAAACTATCGCTTTTCAATTACCAAATGGCGATTTAGTACCTAATCACTTTCATGTTACAGAAGTTGGAAAAATCACAAAAAACTTTATAGATTGTGGTGGAACGGTAAGAAATGAAGAAGTTGTAAACTTTCAACTTTGGAATGCAGATGATTACGATCACAGATTACATCCTGAGAAATTATTAAACATCATTGAGCTTTCAGAAAAAGTATTAGGTATTGAAGATTTAGAAATTGAAGTAGAATACCAAGGAGACACTATTGGGAAATTCGGATTAGATTTTGATGGCACAAATTTCTTGCTGACTAATAAACAAACAGATTGTTTAGCTAAGGATAATTGCGGAATTCCTGAAGAAAAACCAAAATTACAATTTAGAGAGCTTGATGCTTCTGAGCCATGTTGTACACCTGATGGTAACTGTTGCTAACCTTAAATATTGAGAAATGATTTCAACTAAATCAACTTTGTTTTCAGAAATAGAAACCACAATTAAGGATTTAAATCCTGAAACTATTTCAGAGGAACGTAAAACCGTTTTAAATTCATTAAACGAGTTTATTCAAGCAAAAGTTTCTAATCAGCAAGAAGTCCGTATTAATTTTATTTGCACGCACAATTCACGTAGAAGTCATTTGTCACAAGTTTGGGCTCAAACTATGGCTAATTACTTCAATATTAAAAACGTGTTTTGTTATTCTGGCGGAACGGAAGCGACAGCACTTTTTCCAATGGCTGCAGAAACGTTGCAAAATTCTGGATTTCAAATTAAAACACTGTCTGAAGGTAAAAATCCAGTTTATAGTATAAAATATGCGAAAAATGAACATCCAATTATTGGGTTTTCTAAAAAACTTGATGATGATTTTAATCCTAAATCTGAATTTGCTGCTATTATGACTTGTGATTCTGCAAATGAAGCTTGTCCTTTAGTACTTGGCGCAGAACAACGCATTCCAATGACGTTTGAAGACCCAAAAGCTTTTGATAATACACCACAACAGGCTGAGAAATACAAGGAAAGAAGCCTTCAAATTGCAACGGAATTATTTTATGTTTTCTCACAAATCAATTCATAAATAGTAATGAATAAAAAATTAAGTTTTCTAGATAGTTACCTAACTCTATGGATTTTTATTGCCATGGCATTTGGCGTTGGTTTGGGATATTTTATTCCAACGTTTCCAGATATTATTAATTCATTTAGCAGCGGAACTACAAATATTCCTATTGCTATTGGTTTAATTCTAATGATGTATCCTCCTTTGGCAAAAGTGAATTATGCACTACTTCCAAAAGTTTTTAGAAACACAAAAATCCTTTCAATTTCATTAATTCTAAATTGGATTGTTGGCCCTGTATTAATGTTCGTTTTAGCCATAACATTTCTACGCGATTACCCTGAATATATGGTTGGACTAATTTTAATTGGGTTAGCACGATGCATTGCAATGGTTTTAGTTTGGAACGATTTAGCTGAAGGCAGTAGCGAATATGGCGCAGGTTTAGTTGCTTTAAACAGTGTTTTTCAAGTATTTGCTTATAGTTTCTATGCTTGGATTTTTATAACCGTACTTCCTCCCTATTTTGGGTTTGAAGGCGCTATCGTAGACATTTCAATTGCAACCATAGCTGAAAGTGTTGCCATTTATTTAGGAATTCCGTTTGTTTTAGGGATTTTAAGTCGACTCATTTTAGTAAAACTAAAAGGCGAAGAATGGTACACTAAAAAGTTTATTCCTGCAATTTCACCTATAACACTAATTGCATTACTGTTTACCATAGTCATTATGTTTTCATTAAAAGGCGAATTGATTGTTGAAATTCCAATAGACGTCTTAATCATTGCTGTACCCTTATTAATCTATTTTAGTTTAATGTTTATCATTGGCTTTTTTACAACAAAAGCTATGGGAGCCGATTACGACAAAACAGCCGCTGTAGCATTTACAGCTGCAGGTAATAACTTTGAATTAGCAATCGCAGTTGCCATAGCTGTTTTTGGACTTAATTCTGGTCAAGCCTTCGCAGGAGTTATTGGACCTTTAGTTGAAGTACCTGCTCTTATTTTATTAGTCAAAGTTTCATTTTGGTTAAAAAAGAAATATTTTGACACGCCTAAAACTATAATATAAATGAGAATAGCTTTCTTTTCAGACATACATGCCAATTTACCAGCACTTGAAGCTTTTTTTAAAGATGTAGCATCAGAAAATGTTGATGCCATTTATTGTTTAGGCGACTTGGTTGGCTACAATGTTTGGCCAAATGAAGTGGTTAACGCTATTAGAAAAAGAAACATTCCTACTATTATGGGAAACCATGATGAGGCGTTATTACTTCCTATTTTACAAGAATCAAAACCATCTAATAAAGGCTTAACACGTGCATTAGTTACTAATCAAAATAGAGACTACCTCATTAATCTACCAAGACAATTATCAATCAACTTTGTATCTGATAATGAACCTTTTAATTTATTGATGGTTCACGGTAGCGTAAAAGCTATTAATGATTATATGGTGATTGATTATCCTGAAGCTGAAGTTTTACAAATGATGAATTCCCAAAAAGCAGATGTATTGTTATGTGGACATACACACAAACCATTTCATCGTGTTATTAAGAGCGATAACGTCTTTAAACATGTTATAAATATTGGCTCAGTAGGAAAACCTAAAGATGGAGATTCTAGACTTTGTTATGCCATTTTAGAGCTTAATAAAAATACAACACCTTCTAATCCTGAAGCGATAAAAGTGACCTTCAAAAGAGCCACATACGATGTTGAAAAAGCAGCAAAAGCAGTTGAAAATAGTGAGTTTAGCACGTCTTATGCTGATGCTTTAAGAATTGCGAAATAAACTAACCAGAATAATTAAATAGCTTAAAACTTTCTTTTCTTAACGTGACAAAAGTCACATTTCTTCTCAAAAACCAATCGTACATTTACGATAGATTCTTATTGAGATGAAACGAAATTTAGAACCAATTGCATACAAAGCAGACACCGAAGCTTTAGCTAAATTCGCTAAAGCATTGGCACATCCTACACGTATTGCTATTTTAAAACATCTAGAAAACCAATCTTGTTGTTTTACAGGCGATTTAGTAGATGTTTTTCCGTTGGCACAATCTACAATTTCTCAACATCTAAAAGAATTGAAAAATGCAGGTTTAATTCAAGGTGAATTAAAACCGCCCAAAATAAAATATTGTATTAATCAAGATAACTGGAAAACTGCTAAAACACTATTTCAACAATTTTTTGATTGATATTTTCTAATAATTAAATCGTCTATTGGCGATAAACAAATACAAATATTATGAGTAAAGTAATTAAAATACTTGGTACAGGTTGCCCAAAATGCAAAACAATGACAGGTGTTGTCACTGAGGTCGTAAAAGAAAATAACATTGATGCGACCATAGAAAAAGTTGAAGATATCATGGAGATTATGAAATTTAATGTCATGACCACTCCAGCATTAGTAATAGATGATGTTATTACAATAAAAGGAAGAGTACCTTCAAAAAATGAAGTCTTAGCACTACTCAACTAAATGGAACAGTTATGAATTATCATATCAAAGCCTCTTCTATCTCAAATGAAGATGCAGTTATTCATGTAAAAGAATCGAATATAGATTTTGGTACCACTTCAAAAACTTCTGAAATTTTACCAAATCCTGCTGAATTATTCTTGGGCTCATTTGCAGCATGTATGCTTAAAAATGTAGAGCGTTTTTCGGTTATGATGAAATTTAACTACTCAAAAACAACCCTTGAAGTCAATGCTACACGGCTAGAAAATCCGCCTAGAATGGAAAATCTAGTTTACCACTTAACTATTTATAGTGCCGACCAAAAAATCAATACAAGCTTATTAAAAAAGAATATTGAAAAGTTTGGTACAATTTATAACACTATAAAACAGTCTTGTAATATTGAAGGCACCATAAAAACGACTCCAAATGTTTGATTGGTTACAACACTTTGCGGATTGGTTAATTTATTCAGTTTTCGGAATTGAAGCAGAAACACATTTGGGCATTGCGCTTAATTTCTTTGTATACGACACCCTTAAAATCCTCATTCTACTATTCTTTATTGTTTTTATAATGGGAATTGTAAATGCTTATTTCCCAATTGAAAGACTCAAAGACTACCTAAATAAGAAAAAGCTATACGGATTAGAATACTTCTTTTCTTCCATATTTGGTGCAATAACGCCATTTTGCTCCTGTTCTTCTGTGCCACTTTTTATTGGCTTTGTACAAGGTGGAATTCCTCTTGGAGTTACTTTTTCATTCCTTATTACGTCGCCATTAGTTAATGAAGTCGCTGTCGCTATGTTTATTGGCATGTTTGGTGTAAAAGCCACATTAATTTATGTGGTTTCAGGCATTCTATTAGGAACTATTGGTGGTTGGCTTCTAGGTAAATTAAACCTAGAACCCTTACTCTCTGATTGGGTAAAACAGATTCTAGAAAATAAAATGCACCAAGCCGAATTTCAAGATGAACAACGGACCTTTTACCAACGCTTACCAGAAATAACAAATGGTGCTTGGGCTATTGTAAAAAGCGTACTGCTTTATGTAATTATAGGAATTGCAATTGGTGCAGCCATGCATGGTTACGTGCCAGAAAACTTTTTTCATCAGTATTTAGGTGGTGGAGAATGGTGGACAGTTCCACTTGCAGTAATCGTTGCTGTACCAATGTATGCGAATGCAGCAGGCATTGTGCCTATAATTCAAGTATTTGTAGCTAAAGGTGTCCCATTAGGCACTGCTATTGCCTTTATGATGGCAACCATAGGCTTATCAATACCAGAAGCTACATTGCTTAAAAAAGTAATGTCCTTAAAACTTATTGCAATCTTTTTTGTAGTTATTACGCTTTGCATCATTCTTTCTGGCTACTTATTCAACATATTATTATAAACTTAAATAATACAAAATGAAAACACCTATTAAATTCTTTGCCTTATTTACCATAGGATTAATGCTCATGGCTTGCAATGGTCAAAACAAAAATGAAAATAAAACTGTAGATAAGTCGGTTTCTAAAATTGAAGTGTACGACTTCCACTCTACGCACAGATGCATGACATGTAATGCTATTGAAGCAAATACAAAATACACTTTAGACACCTATTTTTCTAATGAATTGAAAACTGAAAAAATTACGTTTCAGGTAATCAATGTAGATGAAGAACAAAACGAACAAATTGCAGAACAATTTGAAGCCTCAGGAACTGCCTTAATTTTAAATGTTATTAAAGACGGAAAAGAAACCAAAATTGATTTAACGGAATTTGCCTTTATAGAAGGAAATGATCAAGATGCTTTTTCAAAAGAACTAAAAGCTAAAATTGATAAAGAATTAAAAACACTTTAGTTTCTAGAGAATAAGTAAAATGGATGTTCTACAATCGCTTTTAGAGAATTCTAATTTTCCTGTATTATCAGCTTTAATACTAGGATTAATGACAGCTATTAGCCCTTGTCCTTTAGCTACTAACATTACTGCGACTGCATTTATTTCTAAAAATATTTCGAATAAAAAAAAAGTATTCCTAAGTGGTTTA
>TARA_R110002049_G_scaffold102775_9_pt1 | contig 13413 bp, 10 predicted proteins | sample TARA_R110002049 | Tara Oceans TARA_R110002049 (sample SAMEA4396941) | marine metagenome | biome: Polar Biome; feature: [SRF] surface water layer (ENVO:00010504); material: water (ENVO:00002006), including particulate matter (ENVO:01000060) such as... | depth 5 m | reverse complement strand
AAATTTGACACCCCACCTGCAAGGTTTCAAAAACCTTGTAGGTATAAAAAGTAAAAGATTAAAAATAAATTTTAAAATATAACCCGAACAAGCTCCCTCTCCTTTGGAGAGGGTTGGGGAGAGGCTATGGAAGTATTAAAAATTGCAACAGCAGGAAGTGTAGATGACGGAAAAAGCACCTTAATAGGTCGTATTCTTTATGATACAAAATCGTTAACTACAGATAAGTTAGAAGCTATTGAAAAAACAAGTAAACAACGTGGTTATGATTATTTGGATTTTTCGTTAGCTACGGATGGTTTGGTCGCCGAAAGAGAACAAGGAATTACCATTGACGTGGCGCATATTTATTTTTCAACAAAAAAGAAAAGTTACATTATTGCCGATACGCCTGGTCATGTGGAATACACAAGAAATATGGTTACAGGCGCGTCAACATCGCAAGCTTCTATCATTTTAATTGATGCCAGAAAAGGGGTGATAGAGCAAACTAATCGTCATTTCTTCATCAATAACTTATTAAGAATTAAAGATGTTGTGGTTGCCATAAATAAAATGGATTTGGTTGATTATTCTGAAGAAATTTACAATAAAATCAAAGCAGATTTTACTGAGTTGATGAGTAAAAGGGATTATCAAGACCAAAAAATCACATTCATTCCTGTAAGTGCTTTAAAAGGTGATAATGTGGTAAATAAATCTGAAAACATGCCTTGGTATAAAGGCGAAGCCTTGTTGGAGCATTTAGAGCAATTAGATAAAGCCGATATCTATAATGTGGGAACACCGCGTTTCCCGGTGCAATATGTAATTCGCCCAAAAACAGAAGATTTCCATGATTTTAGAGGCTATGCCGGAAAAGTGTATGGCGGTAATTTAAGTGTCGGTGATAATATTATAGTGCTGCCATCAAAAACACGTTCGAAGATCGCAGCTATTTATTTCTATGATGAAAAGTACGAAACGGCTTCAAGACGTTCATCGGTAACTATCACTTTAGAAAATGATATTAATGTAAGTCGCGGTGATATGATTGTGAAAGAAGGCGATTTGCCAACGATTGATAAGCAATTTACTGCCAATGTATGTTGGATGGATTCAGAGCAACTTACTGTAGGTGGTAAATATGTCGTGCAACACGGTATTAATAAAGTATTGGCAAAAGTAGATAGAATCAATCATAAAATCCATCCAGATTATTCTGGTATTGATTCTGATGCTACGGCTTTAGAGGTAAACGATATTGCTTCGGTTACTTTTAAATTAAACAAACCAATTTTCTACGATCAGTTTAAAAACCATAGAACAAATGGGTCGTTCATTTTAATCGACTCACAAAACAATAATACCGTTGGCGCTGGGTTCATTCAATAAAAAAGAAAGCCCCCTAGCCCCCGAAGGGGGAATTAGCCAGTTTGTAGTTAAGAAATCCTGCAAGGTTTCAAAAACCTTGTAGGTTTGAAAGTAAAAAGTAGAAATCTATCAGGTTTAAAAACTTTATAGGTCTAAAAATAAAATAATAATAATATTCTTGCTTCGCAAGAGTAAGAGTTCCTCCCTTAGGGGAGATTAGGAGGGGCTAATATTTCAAAACTTTATAGGTATTAAATATAAAGAGAACGTAAGTACATGACAAAAATTAATTTTGATAAATAAACTACTCGCAATTTCCAGGACAACAAAGACCCCACAGGTTTTTAAAACCCGTGAGGTCTAAGCAACAAAAAAAGCGTAATATGCTATATGTGTGCAGTTTAAAGTTCTATTCTGAGTTTTTGTCATGTACTAAAAAAGAGAACATAAAATAAATAATTAACAAATTCCTCCTCTTTGGGGAGGTAAGGAGGGGAATGCAAAGTTTTAGAACAGAAATAGAAAATCCGATTGTTGAAAACGATATTATTGAATTAGCTAATAAAATCGAGCTTTTTCATAATGGAAAAATAGACGAAGAAAAATTTAGAAGTCTGCGTTTAGCTCGCGGAGTTTACGGTCAGCGTCAAGAAGGCGTGCAAATGATTCGTATTAAATTACCTTACGGAAAAGTAAAGAGTAATCAATTACGAAGAATTTCAGATGTATCTGATGAATATTCTAGAGGACGTTTACACATTACTACCCGTCAAGATATTCAAATTCACTATGTTGATTTAAATAGAACGCCAGAACTTTGGGCAGAATTAGAGCGAGATGATGTGACGTTGCGTGAAGCCTGTGGAAATACGGTAAGAAACGTTACTGCAAGTGAAACGGCAGGAATTGATGTGGATGAACCGTTTGATGTATCGCCTTATGCAGATGCGCTATTTCGTTTTTTCTTGAGAAACCCGATTTGCCAAGAAATGGGACGTAAATTTAAAGTGTCTTTTTCATCTTCCGATGAAGATACAGGATTGTCATACATGCACGATTTAGGTTTTATTGCGAAGATTGAAAATGATGTTCGTGGATTTAAAGTGATGATTGGTGGTGGATTGGGATCCCAACCCCGTGAAGCAGACGAACTATATAGCTTCTTGCCTTCAGATAAAATCATTCCATTAATGGAAGGTGTTTTACGTGTTTTTGACCGTTATGGCGAACGTAAAAGTCGCGCCAAAGCACGTATGAAATTCTTGGTTAAAGACATCGGTCTTGAGGCTTTTAAAGAATTGGTGGATGCAGAACAAAAAGCTATTGCCGTAAAGTCAGTACCTGTTGATGCAGACGCTTATGTGGCTTCAAAACCAGTAGAGGTTGAAGTGCCACAAGTAACTGTTAAAGATCAAAAAGCCTTTGAAATTTGGAAATCGACAAACCTGATTCCTCAAAAACAAGAAGGTTATGTGGCGATTGGTATTAAAGTACTGTTAGGCGATTTTTATACAGATAAAGCACGTCTATTAGCTGATTTAGTTGAAAAATATGCTGCTGGTGAAATTCGTTTGTCGCTTCGTCAAAATATTGTTATTCCTTTTGTGAAAAAAGAATTAGTGCCATTTTTCTACAATGAATTGGAAAAATTAGGTCTTACGGAAGTAGGTTATAACAAAGCAGTGGATATTACGGCATGCCCAGGAACAGACACTTGTAATTTAGGAATTGCGAGCAGTACCGGAATTGCAGATGAATTGGAGCGTGTTTTAAAAGCAGAATATCCACAATACCTTACCAAAGAAGATTTAGTAATAAAAATAAGTGGTTGTATGAATGCCTGTGGGCAACATAATATGGCAAACATTGGTTTTCAAGGGATGTCTGTTCGTACACCGGATAAATTGGTGGCGCCCGCATTGCAAGTCTTGCTTGGTGGTGGAAATTTAGGGGATGGTAAAGGTGTGTTTGCCGATAAAGTGGTAAAAGTGCCTAGTAAAAGAGGACCGGAAGCCTTGCGCAGAATTTTAAATGATTTTGAAGCGAATGCAGATGGTAAATCATTTTTAGACTATTATAAAGTAACTGGTGAGCGTTATTTTTACGATTTATTAACAGATTTATCTGATGTTACCAATTTAACCCAAGACGATTTTATCGATTGGGGCGAAGAAGAAAAATATGTAAAAGAAATTGGTATTGGCGAATGTGCCGGTGTGGTGATCGATTTAATCGCCACCTTGTTTTTTGAAAGCGAGGAAAAAATTGAAAACGCTAAAGAATCGTTGGATAACAAAGTGTATTCAAATGCCATTTACCATGCTTACAGTTCTATGGTAAATTCCGCGAAAGCGTTATTGATTGCAGAAGACGTGAGAACAAATACCCATGCGGGAATCATTAGTCAGTTTGATGAATTTTTCATAGAAAGTGGAAAAATAGAATTAGGTGTTTCTTTTTCAGAATTGATTTATCAGATTAATAAAAATGCACCAACTGAAGATTTTGCATCTAAATATATTGAAAACGCCAATCAGTTTTTAGCAAAAGTAAGAACGTTTAGAAGCCCAATAAGCCCAATAAGCCCCCTAACCCCCAAAGGGGGAACACTCAATGTTTCGGGGTAAATGGTCATTCATCAGTTGATAACTGGTAAAAATTATGAATAAAAGAGAAGAACATATAGATGAAGAACATATAGATATAGGGTATCCAATTCCCCCTTTGGGGGCTAGGGGGCCAGGTATTCTAACCGTTGTAGGCGCAGGTCCAGGCGACGTTGATTTGATAACGCTTAAAGCTATCAAAGCCATTGAGTCTGCCAATGTTATCCTGTACGATGCACTTATCAACGAAGATTTGTTAAAATATGCATCGGAAGAGGCCGAACTTATTTTTGTGGGTAAACGAAAGGGCTGTTATGCATTTCAGCAAGAACAAATCAACGAACTTATTGTAGCGAAAGCTAAAGAAAAAGGACATGTTGTACGCTTAAAAGGCGGCGACCCTTTTGTTTTTGGACGTGGTGCAGAGGAGATTGATTATGTGCGTCCTTTTGGAATAGAAACTTATGTGGTTCCAGGTATTTCATCAGCTGTTGCAGTACCGGCATATCAAGGTATTCCGTTAACCAAACGCGGTGCTTCCGAAAGTTTTTGGGTGGTTACGGCTACTACCAAGGCCCATCAATTATCAAATGATGTGGCACTGGCAGCAAAATCAACCGCAACCGTTGTTATTTTAATGGGCATGCATAAACTTGGTGAAATTGTTAAGGTGTTTTCAAAAGAAAATAAGCAAGATACCGCTGTTGCCATCATTCAAAATGGAACGAGAGAAAATGAAAATGTTGGAATAGGAACGATTGGTACGATTCAAAAAATAGTTACAGAAAAGCAATTGGCATCACCGGCTATTATTATTATTGGCGATGTGGTTAGAGAACGTGTTGAACTATCTTCAATTTATAAAGAGATAGTAAGTTATAAATGAAAACACAATTGGAAAATATAGAGAGTTCCAGTGGGCAAACTCCCCCTTCGGGAGTTGGGGGGCTTAACCCAGTTTCCCCTTTGGGGACGGAAGGGGATGAAAGAAATAATTTATATCCTATTTTTTTAAAGACTAAAAACTTAAACGTTCTTATTGTGGGCGGAGGTTTTGTGGCTGCAGAAAAATTAACTTTTCTACTAAAATCGAGTCCTGATGCGCATGTTACCATGGTATCGCCTATGTTTAGAAAAGGCACTATGGAGTTGGCGAAAAAAGGTTGTGTAACTTTGATTGAGGCGGTTTATGATAAAAACCATTTGGAAGGAAAGCATATTGTTGTAGCTACGACAGATATACCCGAGGTAAATGTTCAAGTTTGGAAAGATTGCAGAGCCGAAGCTAAACTCGTTAATGTTGCTGATAATCCACCGTATTGCGATTTTTATATGGGTGGCATTGTAACAAAAGGGAATGTAAAAGTAGCGATTTCAACAAATGGTAAATCGCCAACAACAGCTAAACGCTTGCGTCAGTTTTTTGAGGATGTTATTCCAGAGAATATTGACGATTTGGTTAAAAATTTAAACGAATATAGAAAAACAATAAAAGGGAATTTTGAAGAAAAAGTAGAAACACTCAATGAATTTACCAAGGGATTAATTGAAAAAAATAGATAAACAGACCTGTCAGGTTTCAAAAACCTGACAGGTCTAAATCAGACAAAAATGATTAAAACAGATATACTCATCATAGGCGCAGGGCCCACTGGATTATTTACGGTTTTTGAAGCGGGATTATTAAAGCTAAAATGCCATTTAATTGATGCATTGCCCCAACCTGGTGGCCAATGCTCAGAGATTTATCCTAAGAAACCAATCTATGATATCCCTGGTTTCCCAGAGATTTTAGCGGGTGATTTAACAAAAAATTTACTAGAACAAGGGAAGCAGTTCGAGCCTGGTTTTACGCTTGGCGAACGTGCAGAAACTATAGAAAAGCAAGACGATGGGTTTTTTATTGTAACAACTAATAAAGGCACACAACACCATGCGCCAGTAGTTGCTATTGCAGGTGGTCTAGGGTCTTTTGAACCTAGAAAACCGGGTATTGAAGGTATTATGGATTATGAAGATAAAGGTGTGGAATATATTATTAAAGACCCTGAGTTTTACAGAGCTAAAAAAGTGGTGATTTCCGGTGGTGGCGATTCTGCTTTGGATTGGAGTATCTTTTTAACCGATATAGCTTCAGAAGTAACCTTAATTCATAGAAGAAATGAGTTTAGAGGGGCACTCGATTCTGTTGAAAAAGTTCGAGAATTAACACTCCTAAATAAAATAAAATTAATTACACCTGCTGAGGTTACAGCCTTACATGGTGATGAGAAAATAGAATCTGTTACAGTTACTAAAAATGGTGAAGAAACTATTTTAGAAACCGATCATTTTATTCCATTATTCGGGTTGTCTCCAAAATTGGGGCCTATTGCCAAATGGGGCCTGGAGATTGAAAAAAATGCGATTAAAGTGGATAATTCCTTAAATTATCAAACCAATATTCCCGGTATATTTGCTATTGGGGATGTAAATACCTATCCTGAGAAATTAAAATTAATTCTTTGTGGTTTTCATGAGGCAACGTTAATGTGTCAAGCGGCTTACAGAATTATCAACCCAGGTAAAAGGTATGTTTTAAAATACACAACAGTTAGCGGGATTGATGGGTTTGATGGGTCACGTAAAGAAGCCCCAAAAGCAGTAGTACAAGCGATTAATTAGTTTGTTTAGGTCGTTTTTGGGGAGACCCTTCAGGTTTTTGAAACCTGAAGGGTCTGATAATATTGCAAATACACTAAAAGCATGGGTTTGAAAATAACTTTGGCGGATGGATGCATTAGGGATTGCAGCGGCATCCTTTTTTGTGCTTAAATATATGTTTTGTTTGAAACTGATTTTAGTATATGTATAAATACTTGATGAGATACTGAAACAAGTCCAGCACAAGAAAGATATAGCGGAAAGCCCGACCTGAAAGGGAATGCCAAAAATAAAAATTATTAAAAAATATAATCCTGCAAGGTTTTAAAATTCTTGTAGGCGTTTTTGTTTAAAATATGAAAAGTTATAATGTTTGCCTAAAAGACACAGTAAAAACGTTTACTAAAAGATTGTTTTATTCGTTGTTTGATTGTGAGCAAGAAGAAGTGCATAGCGATTATTTAGAAAAAACATTTCTTAAAATACTTTCTGCTTTAGAGATAGAAAACGGCAAATATATTTGGACTGCTTTTCAAAAAGAACTTCCTTCAATTAGAGAGAAGTTAGATTTGGATGCCATTGCTTTTGAGCGTAACGACCCCGCTTCGCATTGTTTAGAAGAAATATATTTAGCCTATCCGGGGTTTCATGCGATTTCAATTTACAGATTGAGCCATGCGTTATATAAATTGGATGTTTATATTTTACCAAGAATGATGAGTGAATATATTCATGGTATAACAGGTGTTGATATTCATCCGGGAGCGACGATAGGCGAATCATTTTATATCGATCACGGAACAGGAATTGTAATTGGTGAAACTGCAATAATAGGAAATCAAGTTAAAATTTATCAAGGTGTTACGTTGGGCGGTATTCAGGTTTCTAAAGATTTAGCAAAGTTAAAAAGACATCCAACCATTGAGGATAATGTAACCATTTATGCTAATGCAACCATTTTAGGTGGCCATATTATTATAGGGACAAATAGTGTTATTGGAGCAAACGTTTGGATCACACAATCGGTACCTGAAAACTCATTAGTAACATATCAAACAGAAATTAAAATCAGACCAAAAAAGAATGGCATACGAGAATAGTATTATTGGTCAAATTGGCAATACACCTTTAGTTGAGGCCACACATCTTATTTCAAAAAAAGGCGTGAGATTGTTTTTGAAGCTGGAAGGTAATAATCCAGGTGGAAGTGTAAAAGACCGTCCTGCCTTTAATATGATTAATGAAGCCCTAAAACGTGGCGACATTAAAAAAGGAGGCACCTTGGTTGAAGCTACTAGCGGAAATACAGGGATTGCGTTAGCTTTTATCTCAAAATTATTAGGATTGAACATGGTACTAATAATGCCTGAAAACTCGACAGAAGAGCGTGTAAAAACCATGCGTGCCTATGGTGCCGAGGTTATTTTAACACCTGCCGATATTGGTATTGAGGGTTCTAGGGATTTAGCTTTTAAACTGCGGGACGAAAAAGGGTATACCCTTTTAAACCAGTTTGAAAATGACGATAACTGGAAGGCACATTATAAAACTACGGGGCCAGAAATTTGGGAAGCTACAAAAGGTAAGGTTACCCATTTTGTATCGGCCATGGGAACTACAGGTACTATTACAGGTGTTTCAACCTATTTAAAAGAAAAAAATAAGGATATTACGATTGTTGGTGCGCAACCTGCTGATGGCGCTAGAATTCCAGGGATTAGAAAATGGTCGCCAGAGTATGTGCCAAAGTTTTTCGACCCAAAACGAGTAGATATTGTTGTTGATGTTTCTGAAGAAGATGCTAAAGCAACCACAATAAGATTAGCTAAAGAAGAAGGCATTTTTGCAGGAATGAGTAGTGGCGGTTCTGTGTTTTGTGCTTTAAAAATTGCAGAACAAATTGATGAAGGTATTATAGTCGCTATTATTTGTGATAGAGGTGATAGGTATTTGTCGTCGTCTTTATTTGAATAGTCTATTTATATCTCAATCATTCTAAAAACTTTGATCGTACTTGAAGTTCCGACAGCGTCGGAATCAACGATTTTCGAAATAATGAGCAATAAAGTTAGTTGAAAGTCAGAATTTAGTATTGAAAGCATAGATATTATTGAGAACTATAAGTGCAAATAAATCAGCGAATGGTGCTTTAGCAATTTTCTATAAATCGTTTTGATTTTTTGGTTTAGTATTTAGCTTAAAATGTCTACTAGACATTCCGAGCTAAATAGTGCATCAAGGCAAAATGAATGGAAAATATTTTTTTGATGATGGGAATAAATTCTGATTTTTGAAAAGAAATCAAGAAAACTAATACTTATATAGATTTTTTTAGGTTTTTAATAATTAAAACTACAAGTTCGAAAAAACACCTTGCAGGATAAGGAAAACAAAAATATAGTTAGTACTTTTGTTCGCTAGTTCATAAACGTATTAGTGTTATCAAGAAAGGTAGAGGGATTAGACCCATTGAAACCTTGGCAACCCTTTACATGTACTGATGACTATCAGGATCGTAAAGAAGGTGCTAAATTCTACTAATAATTTTACAGATTATTGGAAAGATAACGAAAAGTAAATCCCTAACTTTTCTTGATGACATATAGATAATAGACCTGTCAGGTTTTAAAAACCTGACAGGTCTGGAAATATAAAAGAAAATGTCAAATATAAAAAAAGCTTTACAAGATCGTATTTTAGTATTAGATGGCGCCATGGGTACTATGCTACAAGCTTATAAATTCACTGAGGAAGATTTTAGAGGCGAGCGTTTTAAAGAGTATCCTACACCGTTGCAAGGCAATAACGATTTGTTGTCTATTACCCAGCCAGAGGCCATTAAAACCATACACGGAAAATATTTTGAAGCCGGCGCAGATATAGTAGAAACCAATACCTTTTCCGGTACAACCATCGCTATGGCAGATTATCAAATGGAAGATTTGGTATATGAACTGAATTTTCAATCGGCTAAAATCGCAAAAGAAGTTGCCAATGAGTTCACAGCTAAAGAACCGCATAAACCCCGATTTGTAGCAGGCTCGATTGGGCCTACAAACCGTACGGCAAGTATGTCGCCCGATGTAAATGACCCGGGATATAGAGCAGTTACCTTTGATGAATTACGAATAGCATACAAACAACAAGTGGAAGCGTTGATTGATGGTGGCGTAGATTTGTTATTAGTTGAAACCGTTTTTGATACCTTAAATGCAAAAGCAGCTTTGTTTGCTATTGAAGAAGTAAAAGATGAGCGCAATATCGATATGCCAATTATGTTAAGTGGCACTATTACAGATGCCTCAGGTAGAACCTTATCGGGTCAAACCGCAGAAGCATTTTTAATTTCGGTATCGCATATTCCATTATTATCTATAGGATTTAATTGTGCTTTAGGCGCCAATTTATTGCAACCACATTTAGAAGCGATTGCCAATAAAACAGATTTTGCAATTTCGGCACACCCTAATGCGGGTTTACCAAATGCCTTTGGTGAATATGACGAGTCTCCAGAAGAAATGGGCGAACAAATTGAAGAATATTTAAAAAAGGATTTAATCAATATTATTGGTGGTTGTTGTGGCACAAGTCCAGAGCATATTAGAGTGATTGCAAATATTGCTGCTAGATATAAATCACGTCGTCATTCTGAAGATGTTTCAGTATTGCATTAATATAGAGATTAGACCTGTCAGGTTTTTAAAACCTGACAGGTCTAGTTAAATTAACAACAGTATGATTCTAGAAGTAGCCATATTAAATATAAAAGAAGGATTATCAGAAGCGTTTGATGCCAATTTTCAAAAAGCAGAGAAGATTATTACTTCAATGAAAGGTTACATCTCGCATCAGCTTAAAAAATGTATCGAGCAAGACGATAAATATATATTATTAGTAAACTGGGAAACGATTGAAGACCATGAAATTGGTTTCAGACAATCAGAAGAATATCAAGAATGGAAGGCTTTGTTACATCATTTTTACAAACCGTTTCCAACAGTAGAGCATTATAACTAATCGAAGATGGGTATCCCACCTGCGAGATTTTTAAAACCTCTTTGTAGGTCTAAGAGAGATAAAAAAATGAAAATAAAACAAACTAAATATATGAAGTTGTCTGGTTTAGAACCTCTAATCCTGAACGAAAACAGTAATTTCATAAACGTTGGAGAACGTACTAATGTAGCAGGTTCTCGCAAATTTTTACGTTTAATTAAAGAAGAGCGGTTTGATGAAGCGTTGGATATTGCACGCCATCAAGTTGATGGTGGTGCACAAATTATCGATATTAATTTTGATGATGGTTTGATTGATGGTAAAGAAGCCATGGTTAAGTTTTTAAACCTCATTGCTGCTGAACCAGATATTTGTCGCGTGCCTATTATGATTGATAGCTCAAAATGGGAAATTATTGAGGCAGGGTTGCAAGTAGTTCAAGGTAAATGTGTGGTAAATTCTATTTCACTTAAAGAAGGCGAAGAGAAGTTTATTTGGGAAGCAAAGCTAATAAAGCGTTATGGTGCTGCTGTTATTGTTATGGCTTTTGATGAAGTTGGGCAAGCTGATAATTATGAACGTCGTCTTGAAATTTCAAAACGTTCTTATGATATTCTTGTTAATAAAGTAGGCTTCGCTTCAGAGGATATTATTTTCGATTTAAACATTTTTCCTGTGGCCACAGGGATGGATGAGCACCGCAGAAATGCTATCGATTTTATAGAAGCTACGCGTTGGGTGCGTGAAAATTTACCAAATGTAAGTGTAAGTGGTGGTGTAAGTAATGTGTCGTTTTCGTTCAGGGGAAATGATGGCGTTCGTGAGGCGATGCATTCGGTATTTTTATATCATGCCATTCAAGCGGGTATGAATATGGGGATTGTAAATCCTGCTTTGTTGGAGGTTTATGATGACATTCCAAAAGATTTGTTGGAGCATGTTGAAGATGTTATTTTAGATAGAAGAGACGATGCCACTGAACGGCTTTTAGATTTTGCCGAAACCGTAAAAGGTTCCAAAGTTGAAAAAGGATTGGATTTATCATGGCGAGAAAATCCACTTCAAGATAGGATTACACACGCTTTAGTAAAAGGTATTGATGCTTTTATTATTGAAGATGTTGAGCAAGCCAGACAAGAAGCCGAAAAACCTATTGAAGTCATTGAAGGTCATTTAATGATAGGCATGAACGTGGTTGGCGATTTGTTTGGAGCAGGAAAAATGTTTTTACCACAGGTTGTTAAATCGGCTCGTGTGATGAAAAAGGCAGTAGGCTATTTAAATCCGTTTATTGAAGCTGAAAAAGGCGATAAACAAGAGCCCGTTGGTAAAATATTAATGGCAACCGTAAAGGGAGATGTTCATGATATTGGTAAAAATATTGTGAGTGTGGTTTTGGCCTGTAACAACTATGAAATTGTTGATTTAGGGGTTATGGTGCCACCAGAAAAAATTATTGAGACCGCCATTAGTGAGCGTGTTGATGCTATTGGATTATCTGGACTAATTACACCATCGCTTGATGAAATGGTGTATTTGGCAAAGGAAATGCAACGTCAGAATTTTGAAGTGCCATTAATGATTGGAGGTGCAACCACATCAAAAGCGCATACGGCCGTTAAAATAGATACGCAGTATAAAAATGCGGTTGTTCATGTTAATGATGCCTCAAGAGCGGTAACGGTTGTGGGTGATTTGCTGAATAAGAAAACCTCAAACGCGTATGTAGCGAAAATGAAGAAAGATTATGATGAATTCCGAACCAAGTTTTTAAAACGGGGAAAAGAGAAATCATACATTTCGATTAATGAAGCGCGGGATAGAAAGTTTAAAATTGATTGGGAAACATCAGAAACTATAAAACCTAAAGAATTAGGCGTACAAATTTTAAAACAATTAAGTTTAAAAGAGTTAGAGCCTTTTATAGATTGGAGTCCGTTTTTTAGAAGTTGGGACTTACATGGGAAGTTTCCGGATATTTTAACAGATAAGGTTGTTGGAGAGCAGGCGACAGTAATGTATGCAGAGGCACAACAAATGATTAAAGAAATTGTTGCAAAACAATTATTAAAAGCTAAAGCGGTTTTTGGTTTATTTGAAGCGAATACTATAAATGAAGATGATATTTCTGTTCAGAAAAAAGGAAAAGAAATAGCTGTTTTTAGAACCTTACGCCAGCAATTAAAAAAACGTGATGGTATTCCAAATATAGCACTTGCAGATTTTATAGCACCAAAAAATTCTGGTAAAAAAGATTATATGGGCGCATTCTGTGTAGGTATTTTTGGAGCACAGGAATTAGCCGATAGTTACAGAGCAAAAGAGGACGATTATAATGCGATAATGGCGCAGGCTATAGCCGATAGATTTGCAGAGGCTTTTGCAGAGTATTTACATAAACAAGTAAGAACAAAGCATTGGGGATATGCTACCGATGAAGACTTAACAAATGACGATTTAATTAAAGAAAGTTATAAAGGCATTCGTCCAGCACCAGGCTATCCAGCATGTCCAGACCATTTGGAAAAAGAAACCATTTGGGAGCTGTTAGAGGTTGAAAAACTTATTGGTGTTACCTTAACCGAAAGTTTAGCTATGTGGCCAGCCGCAGCAGTTTCTGGGTATTATTTTGCAAACCCTGAAGCTAAGTATTTTGGTTTAGGAAAAATCACTGATGACCAAGTAACCGATTATGCAACAAGAAAAGAAATTACTAAAGAAAAGGCTAGAAAGTGGTTGCATCCAACGCTTGCTGAGGAGTAATCCCCACCTAGCCTCCCCGAAGGGGAGGGATAGATTGCGGGTTAATATTTTG
>TARA_R110002049_G_C9175396_1_pt1 | contig 13419 bp, 12 predicted proteins | sample TARA_R110002049 | Tara Oceans TARA_R110002049 (sample SAMEA4396941) | marine metagenome | biome: Polar Biome; feature: [SRF] surface water layer (ENVO:00010504); material: water (ENVO:00002006), including particulate matter (ENVO:01000060) such as... | depth 5 m | reverse complement strand
CAAATACCAGCCGTTCGCTGCTGTCTGTGGTAAGGTCCGGAGGGCCGGACTTTGCGGACATTGATGTTCGGGCATGTTGCTGACGCAGCATTTGTTCGCAGTCGCCGCGGCGAGTTTCACCGGACCTCCAACTCTATCAACTCTCAAACCGCCAATTCGCTGCCGCTGGATTCGACAATCGAGATGCGGTTGCATGCACCGGGGTTATGCGGACTAGCTCAGGAATTACGGTTTCGGCTGCTGAGCCATCACTTGGCGATTAACTTGAGCGAACCTTACGGCCAACCGGTGTTCCCTGCCGCGATGCGGTGTATCCAGCCGTCGCCTAAAAGGACGACTGACGTGAGCCCAAATGCGCCTCAGCTTTCATCAACAATGCCGTTGCTCAGTATTCCAATACCGCTGATTTCCACTTCGATCTTGTCACCATCCTTCATGAACAGCTTTGGTTCACGGAACAGGCCGACCCCGCTTGGTGTGCCAGTGGCAATGATGTCGCCTGGAAGCAACTTGGTTACGATCGACAAGTATGCAATCTGTTCGGCAATATTGAACGCAAGATCGCTGATCGAAGTGGACTGCACGACTTCCCCGTTCAGGCGGGTTTCCATTGTTTGGGCGGCAGGGTCGGTCAGTTCATCCGCAGTTACCATCCAAGGCCCCATGGAACCGCTGTCATCAAAGTTTTTGCCTGCCCAGAACTGCGAGGTATGACGCTGATAGTCTCGGATGGAGCCGTCGTTGAAGCAACTATAACCAGCGACGTGTTGCATCGCGTCCGCTTCAGAAATATTGCGCCCGGGTTTGCCGATTACAACGGCTAACTCGCCTTCAAAATCGAACCATGTGGACGCCTTGGGGCGGACAAGTGGTTGGTCGTGGCCGATGACAGATGATGGGTATCTGGTAAAGATCGACGGGTAAGCAGGCTTTTCCCGACCGGTCTCTTTGATATGAGACATGTAGTTTAGACCGATACAGATAATCTTGGCCGGGTTTGCGACTGGTGAAGTCAATGTCACTTCTGACGCCTCTAGAACCTGTCCATCTTTCGCAGCGGTCTCAATCTCGGCCGTTGCATTCGCCGCGATAACAGAGCGTAGATCGGGATGCTTGCTGCGCATTTCTGCGCCCACATCATGAAGCTTACCGTCTTTTGCAATACCGTAAGAAGAGGTGCCGTCTTTGGTGATATAGGATGAAATCCGCATGTCTGCTCCTGATGTTCGTGTTTGAGAAATGAATAATGCAACCCGGTCTTCCGGGCTTGGCTTGTCGCGGAAATGTCCGCGATACGGACAGCGCTTATTCGGGAACCTTCAAAAGGATCTTGCCGATGTGACGCCCTTTCTCCATTTCCCGGTGGGCTTGTGCCGCGTCGGACAATGGATAGACCGCCGCAATCGTTGGTTTCACCTGTGTACCGATCAACGGCAGCACGTCTTGGCGGATCAGGTCTGCGGTTTTTACCTTGAGCGCAAGCTCCAACGGGCGCAGCAGTGATCCTGTAATCGCGACCCGCTTTGCCATCAGCTCTCGCAATGGCAGCCCAAGGGTTGCCCCTCGGCCGGGGGAGAGATGGGCAATGCGCCCGCCCGTTGCCATCATCGCAAGGTCGTTTTCGATATGCGCGCCTGCGGACATATCCAGCAGTGCATCGATGCCCGCGCCATCAGTGGCCGCCATCACTTGGTCCGCCAACCCCTTGTCGCGATAGTTAAAAGCCGCACACGCACCGAAGGACTTGGCCGCTGCGATCTTTTTCGCGCTGCCTGCCGTAGCGACAACCCGATACCCCAGGGCGGAAAGTGCTTGTATCGCCAGATGGCCGACGCCACTGGTGCCACCGTGGATCATTACGGTTTCGCCGGGTTGCAATTTCATCAAACCAAAGAAATTCCACCAGGCTGTAAACAGCGCCTCCGGTAGCCCAGCAGCCTCGGTTGGTGTGACCCCGTCCGGTAGGGGCATAACAAGCGGCGATTCAGCCAAGGCATATTCCGCATAGCCACCGCCTTGAAGCAAGGTCATGACCTGATCACCGGGGGCAAGGCCCTGAACCTCAGTGCCAACGGCAACAATCTCGCCTGATGCCTCAAGTCCCGGCACCGGGTTGCCATCGTGATGCGTGCCTTTTGCGCGTTGATTACAATCGTGACGGTTGACGCCAGCGGCAATCACCTGGATCAACACCTGCTGCGGCCCCGGTTTCGGAACGCGTAGCTCGCGTAGTTCCAACACTTCAGGGCCACCAGCGCCGGTTATTACGATCGCATTTTGAGTGGAAGGGTATTTCATCACATTTCTCTCATGTATCGCGGTTCGTGGTTAGATTGTTCAGCCAAATGCAATTTGGCGCAGGATCGGGCGCGGCCAATCCACGGGCAGAAGCATCCAGTCGCATCTCGCGCAGGTCGGCCCGCACAGGGGAGTCGTCTGGCAAGTGAACCCGCTCATGGCCCCAAAAACTCGGTCCATCATGAGTTTCATGCGCTTCCCATGTTTCCGGCTCAATCACCCGCGCACCCCAACCATATTCGACGAAAAAGCCTGATGGTGTGGTCGCATAAAAGCTGAGCATATGATCGTTAGAATGGCGTCCCAGCGTAAAGGCGAGACCGTCTTCCTTTTGACCAGCCAGATCATAGCCCTGTCCGACATCATCCAGCGCATCCAGTTCCACCATGAAATGATGCAGGCCTTTGCGTCCAGACCCGACCATGGCAAAGCTGTGGTGACGACCATTGATGTGGAAGAAATAGAGCTTGTAGGGCGTTAGACCGTAATCCGTGACATTGAACCCCAATAAATCGCGATAAAACGGCAGCAGCGCATCAATGTCTTCGACATGTAGAACCGCATGGCCCATGCCAAGCGATCCGGTCTTGAACCCGGTCAGAGGGCGCGATGGCACAAAGGGATCATCCGCCAAATGTGGCTTGCAAAAAACCTCCAGATGATTGCCATCTGGGTCTTTGAAGGAGATCAGTTGCGCAACCATCCGTTTGTCGGCAAAGGTCGCCGATTCTAGGGTAACGGCGACGCCTGCGTTTTCCAGGCGGCCCGCAAGCGCATCGAGATCTGCAGGGCTGTCCACTTCCCAACCCAGAAAATCCAACCCTTCGTCACCATCATCCGCGACCAGCAAGCGCTGTTTCCGATCATCCATTCGAAAAGCGCGCGAGTTACCGCCTCTGTCCACTTGCTGCATGCCAAGAATGTCGGTGGCAAAACCGCTCCAGTCCTCGGTCTTTGATGATCTGATACCGATATATCCAAGTGACTTCAGTGTCATTCCGGTGGCCTCCTCTTTCAGGACCAAAAAGATCCGAATGCGTCCTATTTTTCTTAGCTTAGCGACAACCAGCCGCATGTTCGCGCCAGCAAACAGGGTTGTCCGCATCGTGGACTTGACGGCATTGCCACGCATTCTTGACGTGACCTAATCGCAGTATATCCTTTAAGATCAGCCATCCGAACACCCGGAGAGGAACGCTCATGTCAGAATTCGGATCAGTGAGATCACTTGAGCGGGGGTTGGATATTCTTGTAGTCATTAACAAGAACAACGGTGCCAAGGCGGCAGAAATCGCCCGTGCGACAAACATACCACGGCCAACTGTCTATCGGTTACTAGAAACGCTCGAAGGGTTGGGGTTTATCTTTCGGGATCATACTGCAGATAAATGGCGCGCGAGCCTCAGGACAAAACTGCTAAGTTCCGGTTTTCGGGACGAAGATTGGGTATCGCTCAGCGCCATGCCGGAAATGACGCGGTTGACCCGAGATATTCTGTGGCCGTTGGACCTGGTGGTTTTTCGTGACTTCCAAATGGTCATTCGTGAATCCACCCACAACATTAGTCCCTATTCCATTGATCACGGTATGGTCGGGGTGAAATTACCTGTTCTAGAGACGTCAGGCGGGCGCGCTTATCTGGCATTCTCATCCGATCAGCAACGAGAGGAAACACTGTCGGGCATCGAAGCTAAATTTGGATTGAAACGGCCCTTCATCCTAAAGGACGGGCCGCTGGAACATATTCTGGAAAAGACCTGCCAGCGCGGGATTGGTTTTCGGGTAGAAGACTATATTGGCACAACAATGAGCATGTCCGCCCCCATATTTCACCAAGACCGGGTCATTTCCTGCCTCACCATTATTCTGACATCCAGCGCATTAAAGTTTGACAAGGCGGTAGAGCTTTATCGAGATAAACTGTTGGCCACGACCCGCAAGATTTCTGCGGAATTTGAGCAGCAGTATATCTCAGAGGAATGATGCGATGGCACGACCTGTCAGGGAAGATGCGCTGTTTCGTCAATTTTCCACAGCCACGCTTGCGCTTGTAAAAGAGCGTCGTGCGCTTGGGGAGTGCCGTCGCAGATGATGCCATCATGTAACGAACGGCCGGTCGTCAGCAATCGATGTCCCAAGTAGCGATAGGGTTCAGGCACAGCAGTGAAATCAGTTTCCGCCGTCTGACGCTCAAAACCGCTGCTGGGAATGATCGGATCAAGCCGGTCTTTTTCATAGATCGCAATGCGAGACTGAATTCGCCATCCCGCATCGGTTTTCACCAGACGATCAACGAAGCGGGCAAAGCTGGTGTTATCCACCTCGGTATCGCCAAAGGAAAATCGACCCAGAATCTGGATGTTGGTTTCGGCAACCGCTTTGTTACCGTTGAGGTCAACAACAGGTAAACCAATCAGGTGCTTAACCCTTGGAGAGACTGGTTTGTATGCCTTTACAGACGCAGAAATGAAATCGGCAAACCGGCCGGTGAACCAGGTAACAGAGATTGTTCCATCAGTGGTAAAAGTCTGCGCAAGATCTTCCCATCTGCCTTGATCACGGCAAAAGCCCCATCGTTGGATCAACTGTGTGATTTCGACCGTGTCGCTGGCATCCTCACTGGTCATCACACCCCCCTCGTTATTCAGTCGAACAGATGCAGCACTCACGTCAGATCGGGGGTGCTGCATTTGATTGGGCCTATTTTGCCTCTTCGATGGCTTTGAGGAAGGCGTCGTAGATGGCCTGCCCATTCTCGTTTGCAGCGATCCAATCTGTGGTCGCAACAGCAAGGGCATTTTGCCAATCCTCTACAGGAGCATCGGCGGCACTGACGACGGCGATGTCATTCTCAGCAAGCATTCGTTCGCCCGCTTCAGCCACATTGGCATCAAAAGAATTGCCGAACCTTTCGGAGAATGCAGCGCCTGAGTGTTGATCAATTGCGGCTTTGGCGACGTCAGAAAGGCCATCATATTTGGCCTTGTTCATCAGGATCAGCATCGGCGTCGCACCCAACGGCAGGTCCATATAATGCGTCACCACATCGCCCAACCGGAAGGTCTCCATCGCTCCAAACTGGGTGAATGTCCCGGAGATCAAACCACGGCTGATGCTTTCGGCCAACGTCGGGCCAGTAATTCCACCAACTGGAACCGCGCCAAGTGCATTGATCCCTGACAACATGACCGGACCGGGTGCACGAATATTGAGGCCGTTCATATCAGCCGGCGCTCGCACCTCTTGTGTGGTGGCAAGCCCGTTCGGAGCCGATACCATAACGCCGATCAATTTGAACTTCTCATAGTCACCCGTAAACAGCCCCTGTTCAACCATCTTCCACATCGCTTTGGACCCGACGGCAGCACTTGGTATGATGAATGGCAGTTCGCTGACGGATCCCTGATCAAAACGACCGGGCGTATAGCCGGGGATCACCCAGGCGATATCGGCTACGCCATCTTCGACCAGTTTTAGCTGCTGCGCAGGATTACGGCCAAGAGTCCCGCCCGGAAACATCTTGATGTCCAACTCTCCATTCGATGCCGCGCTGACTTCCTCTGCCCAAGGCGTCAGGATGTTCTTGGTCACATGCGCGACCGGCGGCTCAAAGCTTGAGAACCGCAGCGTTTCGGACGCCGCAGAAACGGCGCTTAGGCTCAATAGCGCAAGCCCAGTAAAGGCATGTTTGAATAGTGTCATTTTCCCCTCCATTTGTTGTTCTTCCACCCCGCCATTAGGAGCGATTGGTTCAAGTTTGCGATATGGTTTTGATGGATGTCCAACTGACGGACACAAGTTCACCCCAAGATGCTTGGCAGCCAAAGTGTCAAAGATGGGAATAAGACCAGAACCGCCAGCCGCACCAAATCTGCGACCAGAAATGGAACGATACCGCGATAAATCGCTGTGATCTTGAGGTCTTTGTACATTGAGTTCAGCAACATCACATTGATGCCAATCGGCGGTGTTATCATCCCGATGCCAATGACGACCACGTTGATAATGCCCCACCAAACCAGATCATAGCCCAGCCCTTGGATAACAGGGATAACAAACGGCAAAGTGATAACCATTGCGGCAACTTCATCAAAGAATGCGCCAAGAAAGATATAGAGCAACAGGATGCCAAAGATGATCCACAGCGGATCACCACCAAAGGCCGAAATAGTGTCGACAAGAAATGCAGCACCACCGGTCACTGAAACAAAATAGGAAAAAATCGTGGCGCCGAATACCATGATATAGATCATCGCTGTCGCGCCGCTAGCCTCGGCCATGACACGCAAGAACGTGGCCCGGTCTAGCCGTTTGCGCAGAAGAGCGAACAATAGGGCAATAACAACACCCACGGCGGCGGCTTCATTCACAGTAAAGATACCGGAATAGATGCCCCCCAATACCACTACGGACAGCGCAATTACGCCCCATGCACGGCCCACGGCTGCCAGCCTTACATTCATCGACAATTTGTCAGATTTTGGGGCGGCATCTGGGTCGCGAAATGCGATGAACTGGACCGCCAGAGCATAAAACAACACTGCAAGAATTGCAGGAATGATCGCCGCAGTGAACAGATCAAGGACAGACTGCTCGGTCAGCACCGCATAAAGGATCATCATTGCTGACGGCGGCACGATAATTCCCAATGTGCCACCCGCCGCGATAGACCCGGCAGCAAGGCCAGGTTGATAACCGCGCGCCAACATTTCAGGCATTGCTACGCGCCCAAATGTGGCTGTCGTCGCCACTCCCGATCCGCAGATCGCGCCAAAGCCCGCGCTTGCAACAACCGTCGTGGTCGCCAACCCGCCACGTCGATGCCCTAATAGCGCATTAGCCATATCATATACATCGGTTGCCAGTCCCCCAGCGGCGGCCAGACTGCCCATCAACATAAACAAGGGAATAACCGCCAGATCCAGTGAGCCCATTGCAGAAGCCGGTTCTGAAGCCATGAGAGAGAATGCAGGCCCCCACCCAACAACCTGGGCAAATCCGGTCATCCCAACCAGTGCCATCGAAATCCCAATGGGGACGTGCAGTGCGATCAGCACCATCATTGCACAGAAACCCAGCAAAGCGAGATAGAGAGGGTCCATCAGCAGTCTCCTTTCGGCGTCAGCCAAATTTCATCAAAGGGATGTCGAGGTGGTCTCTGGGGATGGTGTATTATCATCACCGCCCGCAAAAAGTGTGCGCAGATCGTCCAGCAGCACCGTGAGCTGGATCAGCGCCGCAAACCACATCATCATGGCGGCCACGCTCCACCAAGGCCAAACCGGCCAACCCAGCACCCAGGTCCGGTCTCCCGTTTCGCGCAGGCCACTTGCATAGGGAACGAACTGCCACGCAATGATCGTGATAAAAACGAGTGTCAGGGTGCTTGCCAAAACCTCCAGAAAGTCATGTAGCGTTTTGCCTCCGACTGTACCGAAGACCTCAACCTTGATGTTCTGTTTCATCGCCAGATTGGCAGGGATACAGACCGCGATCACAACCGCCATCACAACAGAGCTAATATCGTTCACCCCCTGTAATGGTGCCTGAAATAACCAGCGGAGCAGTACATCCAGCGTGGTCATCAGCGCCAAAAGCAACAAACCCGTGAAACCTATCAAAGCAAGGGCACGGGCAAATCCACGTGACCGTTTCGCAAACTGAAGCATTTTTTCCTCCCAAACCGGAACACAGGCCGGTCATTTCACTAGTGATAAGTGCTTGCGGGTGTTCCGATCTATTTAGGTGGTAGATTTGTTCGCCTGCTGGACGCCTTCACGCCGAAGCAGTAGCCGTATTTGACCGCACCAATTGTTCTTGATAGGCACGCAAGCCGATTTCCAGCGTGTCAGGAAAGTATGCGGCAGCGCAATAGCGATCCGGCCGCACCAAAAGTATCTGATCGCGGTGGGTGAGAAATGGACGGGTTGTGACATCATCCAAAGGTGTCACGCCCGTCTTGTGTTTCGTGCCGAGCGTATTCAAATGTACCTTGGTTAGCGGCAGGCCCAGAAATCCAGTCTGATCCAGTTGAGACAAGACCTCGCCCGCCGCGGTGCTTTGAGCGATCAGCGCAAAACCATCCCCCAAAACACCATCAAGCAATATGCGTTGCCCGGCGTTATCGACGGCTGGTTGCGGGATCATGTCCCCGACCAAGGAGGACTCAAAGATCGGATCGGACAGGTTCTGGAACAGACCGTCCAAATAGCGCGGCTTCGGTTTGAACCGCATTTCGATGAGGTAGTTGCGCACTTTCGGAAATGGTTCGAGCGACCTTATTAGCAGATTTCGGAACGTCACCTGTTCTTTGGAGACAGGCATCACGATGCTGCCCATGGCCACCGCAATCTGGATCATATCCCAAACAGGTTCCCGCCGTTCCAACTCGTAGCTGTCCAGAATATCTGGATGCGCGCCACCCTGGACGACAGCGGCAATCTTCCACGCAACATTGTGCGTGTCACGCAGACCGGCATTCATGCCCTGTCCGGCGAAGGGCGGGGTAAGATGCGCGGCATCTCCCAGCAAAAGGATACGACCCTCGCGGAACCTCTCAGCGATCCGGGCGTGGAACGTGTAAACGGTCTTGCGCAGGGTTTCGCTGGGATCGTATTTGCGAAAAGGCTTTAGCAGCGTGGCCAGAAAGCTGGCTTCCAACACCTGTTCGCGGGTTTCACCTGCCAAAAGCATAAATTCATAACGTCGCCCCCCGTTGGGGGCGGGAACGCTGACGGTTGGGCGCACGCCGCTGCAGTAAAACTTGGAATGGCGGGATTGGTCCGGGTCGTTTAGCGTATCAACGACGATCCAGTCTTCTTCATATGTATTGCCGGACATCGCAATACCCAGCCGCTCTCGCGTGGGGCTGCGCCCGCCATCACAGGCCAGCACCCATTGCGTCTTGATGACATGCTGCTTTCCCTGCGCGTCCTGCACCGAGACAAGGGCATGATCCGACTTGTTTTCGACCCCGACGACATCCGAAGAAAAGTGCAGAATACCGGGGGTTTGCTCTTCAAGCCGACTAAGGAGAGCCTCTTCCAGCTCAGGCTGGAAGATAAACTGCCGCTTTGGAAAGCCAAAATTCTGAGGCCCTTTGCCGGTCTCGGCAAAACAGTTTCCATCATCATCGAAATACTTCGATCCGTCCCCCGGCTCAGCACTGCTCACATAGGTTTTGTCCAACCCGAACACCTGCAATGTCCGCGCACCTTCATCGTCCAATACGATCGCACGGGGCAGGTTCATCGGCTGGTTTTCCCGCTCAAGCACAACGCAATCAACGCCGTAGCGTCCCAGTAGGTTTGCCGTGGTCAATCCGGCCGGGCCCGCCCCGACAATGACCACAGGGCATTCTGTTGGATATTTGTGCATTGCGTGTCCCTCCGTTTTCAGCGGCTTGTTGAATATTTTTAGACTGATTAGGGGGGGTTGCGTCCATTGGGATGGGTGAGGCGTTCATCAGGCGGACAACTCAGGACCCCACAAATGCAAAACCGCTGCTGAAGAACTTTAACGCTGCGGTTTGCGGATCGGCGCTGTACGCCCGCGATAGCCAATAGTCAGTTCTAGCGGGACATCGTTTTCGTCATAAACACCCAGCACAACGCCACGGCGGCGCAATGTCTTGCGCAGTTCGACCAATTGCGCCTCGCTGCGTGTCGTACGCTGTGAAATGCGCCGCGCCCAACGATCAAGCTTGTCGTACATTGCCTTGATAACGTGGTGATGTTCCGTACTTTCGCCCAGATCATTCAATTCATTGGGATCGTTCTTCAAATCAAACAGGATTGGGCGAAACCCGCCCTCAAAATGGATCAGCTTCCAATCCTTGTCGGCAACCATGAACATCACGGCATCCCTCACCGAGAGGCCCAGTTTCTCAGCGAGCGGTGTTGCGGCAAAATCATATTCACAAATGACCCGGTCGCGATCCCATTCTGTTGCTCCGTGCAACAACGGCAAAAGCGAGCGACCTTCAAGAATATGTCCGAGGGGCGCGCCGCCCGCCACATCAAGAAACGTCGGCACGAGGTCAATCGCTTCCACCGGCTCGTCACAGACGGTGCCCCTTGTCGGATCAGCTTCTTCTGATGGATCATAGATGATCAGCGGCACCTTGACTGAGGCATCGTGGAAGAACGTCTTTTCTCCCATCCAATGATCGCCCAGAAAATCACCGTGATCCGAGGTCAATACGATCATCGTATCCTTCATGCGCCCGGTTTCTTCCAGCCAGTCAAACAAGACACCCATTTGGTCATCGCATTGCTTGATCAGTCCCATATAGGCTGGGATCACTTCATTGCGCACGTCATCCCGGCTAAAGGCTTGTCCAACGGGAGTCGTCATGAAAGCTTTTAGAACAGGGTGGGCATTGTCGAATTCAGCCTTGTTTCGAACCGGCGGAATGACATCATCGGCCCCATACATATCATTGTAGGGCGCTGGTGAAATATAAGGCCAATGCGGTTTTATATAGCTCAGATGGCACAGCCACGGCGCATCCCCCCGGCTCTCAACAAAGGCCATGCCGCGTTGCGTAAGATAGGGGGTTTCGCTATCCCGTTCTTCAATATTGGCCGCACTGCGGGCGTTCTTCATGAACCAGCCGGACAGAACGTTGCCATATTCATCGACACCAGAATTCGCGTGATCGTGCCAGGGGTTGTCGCCGCCATACCCATGGTCGCGCAGATACGTGTCGTATCCTTCGCCGCCGGGTTCAATCAGCGGACCATCAGGCCCCACAGCGCGCATTCCATCATCGCGTTCGAAAACATCAAATCCACATTCGGCAACACGCGCACCAATAATGCTATCTGGTTCCAGCCCCAAACGCTGCATTCCTTCGGCATCCGCGTGCATGTGGGTTTTGCCGACCAGCCAACATTCCATCCCTGCCTTACGCAGATGATCCCCCATTGTCAGTTCACCCACCTTGAGCGGGGTGGCGTTCCAACTGGCACCGTGGCTATGGACATATCGCCCCGTGTAAGTCGACATGCGCGAGGGACCACATAGTGGTGCCTGCACGTAAGACCGTGTAAAACGCACACCCATCTCAGCCAGCCTATCAATATTGGGCGTGTTTAGATGTGGATGCCCGTAACAACTCAGATAGTCCCAACGCAGTTGGTCAAACATCACGAATAGGATATTTTTGGCCTTCATGTCATAGCAGTCTTGCGCTGCAATCCATCCTTGATCCGCGCGAAAGAGGGCCGTTCGCGGAGCCGCGCCAGGCAAGCGGCCAAGTTGTCGGGTAGATCGAAATCATCATCTTCCGACCAAGTCAGCACATAGAACAATGCGCCATCCGCGATGCTGAAATCCCCGAGCAAATAAGGTTTCTCACCCAACATTTCCGATAAGATCGCCAGTGCTTTATCCACTTCAGCCCGCCCATGCGTCCTGATCTTTGCCTGCCCCTCATCATCAGAAATAAATTTTTGAGGCATCTTAACAAATGTAAAACCGCGCATGTGCATGGATCCGACGATAAAATCCAACGCCTCAAGGACACGCGTTTGTTCCAAGATCCCAGCAGGAAGCAAACCAGCATCGGGAGAGGAACGGCCAACCCAATATGCGACGCTCTGGAATTCGGTCAAAACCTCACCGCTGTCCAGTTTCATCGCAGGCACCTTGCCCTTTGGGTTTTGCAATAGAAAATCAGGATGTCGTTGATCGCCTTTTCGCACATCGACTGTATGGATTTTGTAGTTAACTCCGGCTTCTTCCAAAAGAAAAAGAATACCGTTTGAGCAACTGCCGGGTGAATGGAATAGCGTGATCATCATTACCTCATTGTTCAAGTTTCTGGCGCACATCTTTTGCGCTCTGCAGGTCAACACCAAGTTCGTCGAGTATGCGGACCGCTTTTTCTACCATGGCCCGGTTGGAAGGTGCCTTGACGCCTTTGGAAAGCCAAACCGCATCTTCCATCCCGATGCGCACATTGCCCCCCATCAGAGCGGCTTGTGCGACCATAGGAAAAGCCATCGCGCCTGTGCCAAAACCGGTCCAAATCGCCCCTTTGGGCAAAAGATTTCTGGCATAGAGCAGCGTTTCGGGTGACGGAATAAAGCCATACTTCACTCCCATAACGATCGAACAAAGCGGCGGTTTCTCAAAGAAGCTCTCGGTCATCAGCGTATTCAGGATGGCGATATCACCACTATCGAACAGCTCCATTTCCGGACGCACACCCGCCTCTTGTATCAACGTGCCCATCCGGCGAATAGAAGTGAGCGTGTTGATAACTACCTCTTCCCCAAACACCATTGTGTTCAGATCAAGCGTAGCAATATCGGGCTGGATCTCAAGAATATGCTGCACTCTGGCATTCGGCTGCAACAGGTTGGTTCTCGGGCCAGCCTTGGCTGGGTCTTCCTCAGAAGGCTGATATCGACCACCGTTTCCAGTTGTCAGATTGATGATCAGTTCGTCATTCTTGTCTCGGATCCGCTCCACCACTTCACGATAGAGCGCCGTTTCCATTGAAGGCATTTCAGTTTTCGGGTCGCGCACATGAATATGAACGATGGCTGCCCCTGCCTCTGCCGCGGAAAGGCAGTCATTAGCAATTTCAGTCGGAGTAAACGGGAGGTTTGCGTTTTGCTCACGGGTGGAAAAGTTGCCGAGAACGGCGCAGGTGAGAAATGTGGATGGCACGGTAAAGTTCCTCGGATCTATCAGATGTTGTGACCATCCAAGTCTATGGCGCAGGTGCCAAACTGTTAATTACTGAGTGCTCTTTGTCCGCCAGTTGGACGATGTGCGTCTGCCGGATCGTGAAGTTGTTGACCAAAATCGAAATTGCAGAGTTGTAAGATGTGCGTGGCTCATAGATGGTGACTCGACGGCACATTCGAACCAAGCATCGTCAGCAGCCGGTGCAATCCTTAATCGAAAATCATCGCTGCGGCCCGCGTGAATGACGGGTCTTTCTGCTGCACGGCGGCACCGAATTGATCGCTCACGCGGCAATTTTTACGCTGCGCGCGCATGCAGCAGGAAAGCTGAATTCACAGGTTGGGCTCCTTCGAGACCTTCGCTGCCATCTGCCTCAATGACCGGTACGCTCGCAGACCCTTTCCATCAATATGAACTGGC
>TARA_R110002049_G_scaffold309155_2_pt1 | contig 13434 bp, 13 predicted proteins | sample TARA_R110002049 | Tara Oceans TARA_R110002049 (sample SAMEA4396941) | marine metagenome | biome: Polar Biome; feature: [SRF] surface water layer (ENVO:00010504); material: water (ENVO:00002006), including particulate matter (ENVO:01000060) such as... | depth 5 m | reverse complement strand
TAAAACGAATCAACTTGCTTTTTATTAATAGAACTCAGGTTATAAAGTAAATACCTTTAATGAATTAAGTTTAGGAATTGGAATTGAATTTTGGTATTAACTAAAGAAAAATGATTTTACAAAGCCACTATTTATCTACGTTTTAAGCAAATAATCCCATTCCAAATTACTTTTGTTGTTTTTTAAACGGGACAATGTTTTTAGGAACACAATAGCCGTGATAAGTGCATCGCCACTAGCGGTATGCCTGTCTATTAAGGGCACGTTAAGTTCTTTTGCCAATTCATCTAAAGAATAATTTTTAAGGGATTCCTGATAGATGATGTGCTTTGATTTTTTATAAAGCACCGCCGTATCGATAAACTTATTTTTTAACTTTCCCAAACCGTGCCGCAAAAGCATGCTGTTTATCATACGGTAGTCAAAACGAGCGTGGTGCGCGATTAAAACATCAGTTTTTATATACTCTAAAAAGGCTTCGATGGCTTCTAATTCCGATATTTTTTTTAAATGTCCTTTTTTTAAAATACCATGGATTTTTACGGTGTCTGCCTTAAAGATTTCTTGATCTATATAGATTTCAAAATTACTGCCTACCGATATCATTTTGTTTTGTATGGTAACAGCACCAATGGAAAGAATCCTGTCTGTTTCAGAATCAAAACCAGTAGTTTCCGTATCAAAAGCCACAAAACGCGCACTTTGGATGTCTGCTTTTTTTGAATTTTCAAAATCATCCAAATACTTTTTCCAAAATTCAGGCGCGTTTTTATGCTTGTTAGAGAACCAATTGAAAATCATTTATAAAACATTTGATAAATTAAAACGAAGTTTAAGAGAGTCCTGAATTTCCTTAATAGGCTTAAAGCATCTTTTTAGCTTTAACTGTTCTTCTTTGGTAAGTGACGATAATTCTATAAACTTGCCTGTGTTGTCATGCAACAACCCCTGTCTTGTCTTAAATTTCAACAACGCTTTAAAGGCATAGGCACAGGAGTTGAAAAGCTCCTTGTTATTGGGATCCAATTGTGCCAGTTTTTCAAATCGCTCAGCGGTATTGTTAACATTTTTCACTTGTTTACTTAATGAAAGTACGCGTGCCGCATCAATCAATGGCATCAAACCCTTGCTTTTTATGTTGAATAAATCTTTATGCTCGCCATTTTGCTCTACCAAAAACTGTTTGAAAAAGCCTAATGGTGGTGGACTTTTTAAAGCATCTTTGGCTAAATATTTAAAGAAAACAGAAGAACCTTCCAAGGTTTCATAAATGCTTTCTGTTAAGGCATCCACCAGAGATGGTTCGCCATATTCGAGACTGTAATCAAAAAATATAGAAGATAATAAAATACCTTTTTCATCAGCATTCAAAATCCACTCATTAAATTGGGCTTTCCATGCTGTAATGGATTTGCACCATTCTACATTGCTAGCCATCATATCTGCCTTGCAATATTCAAAACCAATGATATTGAGTGCTTTGGTTACCAATTTTGCCAATTCCAGAAAATAACTCTGTACTTTGTCATAATCTTTTTCGGGAACATCATCAAAGATAAGCGCGTTGTCTTGATCGGTAAAAAGCAATTGTTCTTTTCGCCCTTGACTGCCTATGGCTATCCATGAAAAAGCTACTGGTGGCGGTGTCCCCATTTTTTTTATGGCCAGTTGTATGGCACGTTCTATAACGGCATCATTTATTTTTGAAATGATTTTTACAATATGCGAAATAGGAATATTTTGCTCTAAATAACTCTTTAATAATGTATTGGCCTTAAGCCGTGCACTTCGTAAATTTTTGTTCTTTTTAGCACGTTTTATATCTTTTAGCAGCACAGAAGGATTGTTGCCCAACGTAACCAAAATATCGTGATGGGTTAAAATACCTGCTAATTTAGAATTTGATGTGCCATCTTTGGTAATGCACAAATGGCTAATGTTATGCTGGATCATGAGCAACTGGGCATGGGCAACCGTGATGTCTTTTTTGTCGCAAATAACTGGAGAAGACATAATGTTTACAATAGGTGTAGTAATAGGAAACTTACCGGTTGCAATCTTGTTCTTAATATCGCTATTAGTGATAATACCCACAGGATGTTTGTTTACATCAACTACAATGATACAATTGATTTTATGCTCACACATTTTGCCAGCAGCATCTTTTAAAAGCGAGTCTATATGGCATGTAATGGGTGTTTTTGTGTAATCCGCAGTTTGGAAATTGGCAATATCCTGTGCGCTATTGGGAAGATAATCTACAAAAATCTTATCATTTTCTTCTGCCGTGTAGGGATCGTAAGTATTACTGGCAAACGAAGTAATAAGGTATTTGTAAACTTTAACGTGATTGTGGGTTACAGATTCAAATACTTCAATAGGAATGGCATATAAAATAGATTCTTCATTAGCAACCGCTGTTAATTTATAGTTCTCTTTGGTCATGAGTGCCCGTAAGCCGAAAACATCCCCTGTATCATTAATGCCTACAATGTTTTTATTGGTTTCGCTGGTATGGTACAAATTTACGGCACCATCGCGAACAATGTAAAAATGACTGTGATAGGGATCGTCTTTTTCAAAAAGGGTATCCCCTTTTTCTAAATAAATAATGTTGACTTGTGAAGCGATTTTGGTCAGGCTTTTTTCCCCAAGCATGTTGAATGGTGGGTAGCCACTTAAAAAAAACGATACACGATCTGCTATTGAATTTTGCATAAAACTATTTTAAAACGAAAAGATTTGGTTTCTTTGTGGGTTATATCATTTTGAAATCCAGTAATAATTCGTTTTCAATGGAAGCCTGTAAATGGTCACCTTTAAAAATCAATCCCGTTCCTGCGGCTGGTGTGCCTGTAAAAATAAGGTCGCCTGGGTTTAAGGTCATATATTTTGAAACAAAAGCAATGATTTCAGCAAAGTTGTAAATCATAAAATCGGTATTGCTCACTTGCTTTTCTTCGCCGTTAATCACTAAATTAAAATTAATGTTGTTTAAATCTGGAAAATCTGAAACGGATTTGAAATCTGAAATTGGCGAAGCACCATCAAAACCTTTTGCCAAAGACCAAGGCCCTTTGGTTTCTCTACTGGCCGTTAAAATATCTTTTGCAGTATAATCAATACCGACCGCAATGGCGCTAATGTAGGATGTAGCATCGCTTTCAGATACATCTTTGCCAGTTTTGCCTATTTTCACAACCAATTCTACTTCATATACAATTTCATTTGTAATACTTGGGTATGCTACATCTTTGTTGCCAGTCACCAAAGAAGAATCTGGTTTTGTAAAGATTAATTGCGCTCCTGTTTTAAGTGATTTTATTTCTTCTTTGCCACTTACATAGTTTTTGCCAATGCCTATTATTTTCATGTTTTGCTATTTTAAAAGGATGATGATTTTCAAATGTTAAAAGTAATAAAATAAAAAAAGGAATTTGGTACGACTTATCATGTTTTGTTATAAATTTACTTGAATTGACACATTAAAATTATTTCAAAAATTAATACATAAACTATCATGGCAAAATCTCAAGATGCAAAAAAAAAATGTAAAAAAGGAAGCTGTTTTAAGCCCTAAAGAGAAAAAGGCTGCTAAGCTTGCTAAAAAGGCAAAACGAACTTAATTAATGTGAATTTATTAATGATGTGGACTTAAAAACCAACTATCCCCAAGGCAAGCCACAGGGGTATTTCGTGGTTTCATTTTGACCTTTGGATCAAAAACCGAAATTCCTTATTTTAGATTCCCGTTTTATTCATTGTTCTATATTTCATAATAATGAATTCATGAATCTTACGATTTCAGCGGAAACCCCGATGCAAGCATACGGGGAATTCTTTTCGATTAAAAGTAGTAACTGTTATAACCAAAAAAGGTTTCAGAAATTATCTGAAACCTTTTTTGGTTATATTAAAATGCTACTTTATTTTCTGCTATTTCAAATACGCCAAAACATTTGCCTCAATACGCTTTTGAATATCATTAACATCGGCTTTTACAAACGTTTCGCCTGTGATATTTTCATAAAGTTCAATGTAGCGCTCTGAGACTGTTTCAATGTAGTCGTCGCTCATAAAAGGCACGGTTTGTCCTTTTAATCCTTGAAAATTATTGGCAATGAGCCATTGGCGCACAAACTCTTTACTTAATTGCTTTTGGGTTTCGCCATTGTCTTGACGTTCTTGGTAGCCATCGGCATAAAAATAACGTGAGGAATCTGGGGTGTGTATTTCATCAATCAACACAATCTTACCTTCTTTGGTTTTTCCAAACTCGTATTTGGTATCCACTAAAATCAATCCACGAGACGCTGCTATTTCAGAACCACGTTGAAATAATTTACGTGTATAATCTTCTAAAACCATATAATCAGCTTCTGAAACAATACCGCGTTTTAAAATGTCTTCTCTAGAAATATCCTCATCGTGGTCGCCCATTTCGGCTTTGGTTGCCGGTGTGATGATAGGTTCAGGAAATTTATCGTTTTCTTTCATTCCTTCTGGCATGGGCACACCACACAACATACGCTTTCCTGCTTTATATTCCCGGGCGGCATGACCGCTCATATACCCACGGATAACCATTTCTACTTTAAAAGGTTCGCACAAATGCCCCACGGCTACATTAGGGTCCGGGGTAGCTGTCAACCAATTGGGCACTAAATCTTCTGTGGCCGCCATCATTTTGGTCGCTATTTGATTCAAAATTTGTCCTTTATATGGAATCCCTTTTGGCATCACCACATCAAAAGCCGAAAGCCGATCAGTAGCAATCATTACTAATTGCTCATCATTAATATTATAGACTGCCCTTACTTTGCCTTTATAAACGCTTTTTTGCTTCGGAAAATTGAAATTGGTATCAGTAATTGTGTTCATTTTAAACTCGCGTATGGATTGTTTTGCAAATGTAATTTGTTTGCTGTCATCAAACAAATCTAAATAAAAAAAGGAGATATAAATATACCTCCCTTAAATCTTAAATGTGTTTTATAGTGTTTCATTTGAATCGGATGTTATAAGTGGCGCCAACACCAACGGCTTGTACATTTACATCATTTTCTGCAAATGTATTTTGATAAAAAGCGTAAAGGTTCCAATCCCTGTTGTGGTATCCTATTTGAGGATTCACATACAATCCTCCATCATTATTATCCGCACTCGTTAAAAAACCGTACCCAACATCTGTACCTAAAAACAGACCATCTGGTGTAAAATAATAACGAAAGAATCCTGCGGCAGGAACTACTCCAAAATCATCACCGCCATCTTTTCCAAAATAGTGGCTATAACCAGAGGCTAGACCAATGGCCACGTTCGGATTGAATAAATACTGCCCTCTCAAATCTACACCTACATTAAATGATGAAAAATCATTAACATCACCTACGGGGACTCCCGCGGTCAAACCTGCTTTTAACCAAGAATTGTCTGGCGTGATCTCTATGTCTTCTTCTTGAGCGAAAGTGGTACTCAATGTTAATAATCCGGCTATTAAAAATAATTTTTTCATAATGTTTTTCTTTTATGTTTACAATACAAATCTCTGTAACATATGAAGAAAACATTTATAAGATTTTCAATAAAGTTTATAGAATTAAAAGAAAAACCATTAAGAACATCAGTTGATAAATTGATTTTCAAAGAAAAAGCCTATTAACTTAATAACTGGCTTTTTAGCTATTTTTATATTTTTTTCGTTAAAACCCGCGAATTTTGATTTTAAATCATGGCGCAACTGAAAACTGCGGCTGCAACTGAAAACCAAAAATCATTCTCTATTCTCAATACTCTTGTAAGCTTCAATCACTTTTTTAACAAGTCTGTGGCGAATCACATCTTTATCGTCTAAAAATATCATACCTACGCCTTCTACGTTTTTAAGAATCAATAAGGCTTCTTTTAATCCAGAAATGGTACGACGCGGCAAATCGATTTGCCCAGGGTCGCCAGTCAATAAAAACTTAGCGTTTTTCCCCATACGGGTCAAAAACATTTTCATTTGGGCGTGTGTGGTATTTTGGCCTTCATCTAAAATCACAAAAGCATTATCGAGTGTTCGTCCGCGCATAAAAGCCAAAGGCGCTATTTGAATCGTGCCGTTTTCTATATAATGCGCTAACTTCTCTGGGGCAATCATATCGCGCAACGCATCATATAAAGGTTGCATATACGGGTCCAATTTCTCTTTTAAATCCCCTGGAAGAAATCCTAGATTTTCACCAGCTTCCACCGCAGGACGTGTTAAAATAATACGTTTTACCTCTTTATTTTTTAACGCTTGTACTGCCAATGCTACGCCTGTATAGGTTTTTCCTGTTCCTGCAGGGCCTATGGCAAAAACCATATCATTTTTACGCATCAGCTCAACCATTTTACGTTGGTTGGCCGTTTGGGCCTTGATGAGCTTACCGCTAACACCATGCACAATGACTTCGCCGCTTTTTTCAGATGTTGAGTAATCATCGCTGCTTTGGCTGGTCAGCACCCGCTCAATCGTATTTTCATCTAGCTTGTTGTATTTCGCATAATGCTTTAAGAGCATGGACATTCTGCGGTCAAATTCCTCTAGCAATTCTTCATCACCAAAAGCCTTTATTTTGTTCCCTCGTGCTACAATTTTAAGTTTGGGAAAGAATTTTTTTAAGAGTTCTATATTGGCATTTTGCGCCCCAAAAAATTCTTTGGGTGTAATGTCTTCTAATTCAATGATTATTTCGTTCAAAAGGCGTGGGTTTATTTTAAAATGATTCTGATATTGATTGAATTGTAGGTCACTCAGACAACATGTTTTATTGGTTTTTATTGTTTTAATCCATAAGACTTCAGAAACCCATATTTTTCATTTAAAACATCAAAACGAAAACGAAAAATTTATGTAGGTTTGTGATACCCTATAAAACTCAAAAATAAACAAATTTGAGTGACCTAACATTAAAAACATATCAACAATTTTGGGAACGCCAATTATTACCTTAACAACAGATTTTGGAGAAAAAGACCACTTTGCCGGGGCTATTAAAGGTGCTATTTACAGCGAGCTATCTGATGTTAAAATTGTTGATATCTCGCATTCGGTATCGCCGTTCAGTATTTCGGAAGCCGCTTACATCATTCAAAACGCTTACAGTAGTTTCCCTAAAGGCACCATCCATATTATTGGTATCGATTCTGAATTAAACCCAGAAAACAAACATATTGCCGTAAAACTGGATGACCATTATTTTGTTTGTGCCAATAATGGAATTATGAGCATGATTTGCGCTGAAATTGCACCTGAAAAAATTGTGGAAATCAATATACACGATAAAGTCCAATCCAGTTTTCCCGTGTTGGATGTTTTTGTGAGAGTGGCTTGCCATATTGCCCGCGGTGGCACTTTGGAAGTGATTGGTAAAACCATAACAGACATCAAACCCATCAAGCATATCAAACCTTTTGTTAATGATGATAAAACACAAATTATAGGAAACGTGATTTATATTGACAATTACGGCAATGTTGTCACAAACATAAAACGTGCTTTTTTTGAAGACGTGCAAAAAGGACGTACTTTTGAAATATCGGCACGAAACTATAAATTTAAAACCATTTTTAAGCGCTACAGCGATGTGGTAAATTTTGATATTCCAGAAGAAAAACGGCACGACGAAGGCAGGCGCTTAATAGTTTTCAATTCTGGAGATTTTTTAGAAATTGCCGTTTACAAAAGCAATAGCGCCACATTTGGCAGTGCCGCTACCCTTTTGGGGTTGGATTTAATGGACTCGGTAAGTGTTAATTTTAGTCCCGTTTCCATATTGCCAAAAGCGGTTGAGATTAATTGATAAATGAAATCGTTTTGAATAAAAATAAAATTAATTAGTAAATGACAAAAATTAAAAGATGTCACATTGAGCGCAGTCAAAATGCTTTTGAAAACGAAATTCCCAATGTCTTCGACTTACTCTGTAAGCTAACTTCTTTCAAAATATATTTTGAACTCATTAATGCTCAGACTGACAACAAACATTCTACAATTTTTTCTCATGTACTTAGTGAAAATTACCAACGAAACCCATAAGTTATAACAAATGCTAGCCATCCTAAAAAAAGAAATAAACTCATTTTTCGCATCGCCCATAGGCTATTTGGTCATTGCTATATTTTTAGTTTTAAACGGGCTGTTTTTATGGGTTTTTAAAGGCGAATTCAACATATTGGATTATGGTTTTGCAGACTTGTCTCCGTTCTTTTTGTTGGCACCCTGGATTTTAATATTCTTGATTCCTGCCGTAACCATGCGTAGTTTTTCAGATGAAAAAAAACAGGGTACTTTAGAATTGTTGCTCACAAAACCCATTTCCTCGTTAAACATTGTTTTAGGAAAATATTTCGGCGCGCTCCTCTTGATTTTAATCGCACTTGTTCCAACATTGCTTTATGTTTATACGGTGTATCAATTGGGAAATCCTGTTGGGAATTTGGATATGGGCAGTACACTTGGCTCCTATTTTGGATTATTGTTTTTGGTGGCCGCTTACACAGCCATTGGTGTTTTTACATCCTCTTTAACAGATAATCAAATTGTAGCGTTCATCGCTTCCGTTTTTATTTGTTTTTTATTTTATACTGGTTTTGAAGGTATTGCAGAGTTTACCTCAAGTAATTTTATAGACCATTTGGGCATGAGTATGCATTTTAAAAGTATGGGCAGAGGTGTTTTAGATACCCGAGATATCATCTATTTTTTAAGCGTTACCCTGTTTTTTTTAATGCTTACCAAAAATAACTTAAACAACGAGCAAAAATGATACTCACGCCCGCATTTATTGCCATGATGCTTTTTGTATTTATTCTGGTTTGGCTATTTGTAAATACCATTGACAAACGCAAATGGCTTGGTTTTTTAATCAGTTTGGTGTTGGCGCCCGTGGTATATTTTTATTTGTTTTATCCTATGCTGAATATTTTCAGTAGCTACCACCATCAAAAACATTTTGATTCTGAAGCATGGAAAGAAAAACCAGCATTGCGCTATGAAATGACAGATAAAATCATTCAAGAAGATATATTTATCGGAAAAACAAAAACAGAGCTTAAAAATCTTTTGGGAAAAAGCGAATGGAACACTTGGGATGAAACCATCAAAGCAAATTCACCCGATAAATGGAATTACAATTTAGGCTTTAAACCCGGAGCTTTCAATAACATGCAGGAAACCGTAGAACTTATTTTTAGCAACGACACACTCAAAACAATCCGCCAATATCAAAAAGAACTCACTTTTGAATAAAAACATAAAACATATCGCTTTACTTATCATCGTTTTAATAGCGATTAATTACTTAAGCAGCCTCATATTCAAACGCTTTGATTTAACTTCAGATAAACGTTATACATTAAGCGAGGCGTCCATCAACACCATTAAAGATGCGGATGCACCCATCATTATTGATGTGTTTTTAAGTGGCGATGATTTTCCTTCGGAATTTAGAAGGCTTCAAACCGAAACCAAACAATTGCTTGAAGAGTTTTCTGCTAAAAATAAAAATATTGTGTTTCATTTTATCAATCCGCTTGAAGATGAAGCTCATAGAGAACGGAACATCCAACAACTCAACCAGCGAGGCCTACAACCGATGCGTTTGAGCGTGCAAGAAAACGGAAAATCCACCGAAGCCATTATTTTTCCTTGGGCATTGGCGAGTTACCATGATGCTACGGTCATCATTCCGTTGGTAAAAAACAAAATCGGGGCGTCGCAACAAGAATTGGTTTCCAATTCCGTACAGCATTTAGAATATGCTTTTGCAGACGGATTTAGCAAATTGACCAAACCCAAACGCAAAAAAATCGCCATTTTAAAAGGAAATGACCAATTGGAAGATAAATATATTTTTGACTTTGTTAAAAAATTGGGGGAATACTATTTTATCGCGCCGTTTACCTTGGATAGCGTTGCCAAAAATCCTCAAAAAACATTGGATGAACTGGAAAATTTCGACTTGATCATTTCTGCAAAACCAACAGAAATATTTTCCGAAGAAGAAAAATTGGTTTTAGACCAATTTTCCATGAACGGTGGCAAAAGTTTATGGATGCTGGATGCTGTTGCCATGGAAAAAGACAGTCTGTATCAAACAGGAAAAAGTCTTGCGTTTCCAAGGGATTTGAATTTGACCGATTTCTTTTTTAAATATGGCGTGAGAATCAATCCCCTTTTGGTATGCAGCCTCTACTCTGCCCCAATAACCCTAGCCGTTGGGGAAGGCAGCGAAAGCCAATTCCAACATTTGCAATGGCTGTATTCGCCTTTGGCTGCATCAGAAAACAACCACCCTATTGTCAATAATCTTAACTTGATAAAGTTTGATTTTGCCAACCCCATAGACACTTTAAAAAACACCATCAAAAAAACCATTTTGTTGCAAAGTGCCACTTTGAGCAATTTGGAAGGCGCTCCAAAAGAAATCAGTTTGGATATCGTGACCCAAGAAGCAAATCCCGCAAGTTTTAATAAAGGCCCACAAACATTAGCGGTTTTGCTGGAAGGCAGCTTTACATCGGTTTATAACAATAAAATAAAGCCTTTTAAACTTTCCAAAGAAATCGATACCGGCAAACCCACAAAAATGATTGTGATTGCTGATGGCGATGTTATTAAAAATGATGTGATTGGCAACAAACCACAAGAATTGGGCTTTGACAAATGGACTGGAAAAACATACGGCAACAAAGAATTTTTACTCAATGCCGTCAATTACCTTGTGGACGATGATGGACTTATAAACATTCGTTCCAAGGAAATAGCCGTTGCTTTTCTGGACCAAGAAAAAATAGCCGACCAAAAAACCACGTGGCAATTGGTTAACATATTGCTACCGTTGGGGTTATTGGCTTTCTTCGGTTTCGGCTTCCATTACTACCGAAAGAAAAGGTACACCGCTTGAATGTTAATAAGTTTGTTTCCTATTTTAGGCTGTATCCAATATATTTGTAAGTAGTATTTTTTTTAATTAAACTCATAACTTCATAGATGAAATTTATAGTTTCAAGCACGTATTTATTAAAGCAATTACAGGTTTTAGGAGGCGTTATAAACAGTTCGAACACCTTACCTATTTTAGATAATTTTTTATTTGAATTGGATAACACTACATTAACGGTATCAGCAAGTGATCTAGAGACCACCATGTCATCTGCTTTAGATGTGGAAAGCGACAGCACAGGCAGCGTGGCCATTCCTGCCCGATTATTATTAGATACTTTAAAAACATTTCCTGAGCAACCTTTAACTTTTGTGGTTGAAGACAACAACACCGTTGAAATTAGCTCCAATCACGGTAAATATGCTTTGGCTTACGCCGATGGTAAAGAATTCCCTAAAGCTGTGGAATTGGAAGATCCAAGCAAAACCGTGGTTACTGGCGATATTTTGGCAACCGCCATTAGCAAAACCATTTTTGCAGCCGGCAATGACGATTTGCGCCCAGTAATGAGCGGTGTGTTTTTTCAATTTTCTACGGAAGGCTTGACCTTTGTGGCTACCGATGCCCATAAATTAGTGAAATATACCCGTGAAGATGTGAAAGCTAGCCAAGTAGCGGAATTTATTATGCCTAAAAAACCTTTGAATCTTTTAAAGAGCATTTTGGCTGCTAGTGAAGATGATGTGACAATTGAATATAACGATTCCAACGCCAAATTCACTTTTGAGAATTCTGAGTTGATTTGCCGTTTGATTGATGGAAAATACCCTAATTACGAAGCGGTTATCCCGAAAGAAAACCCAAATAAATTGACGATTGCCAGAAACCAATTTTTGAACTCTGTACGTCGTGTGAGCATCTTCTCAAATAAAACCACGCACCAAATACGTTTAAAGATTGCTGGTGCGGAACTTAATATTTCTGCCGAAGATATTGATTACAGCAACAAAGCCGAAGAACGCTTGACCTGTGATTACCAAGGGGACGATATGCAAATTGGTTTTAACTCTCGTTTTCTAACCGAAATGCTGAACAATTTAAACGCCGATGAAGTACAGTTGGAAATGAGTATGCCAAACAGGGCTGGTATTTTAACCCCCATTGACGGACTTGATGAAGGCGAACAGGTTACTATGTTAGTAATGCCTGTGATGTTGAATAGTTAAATTCCTGCTTTTCGCAGGAATCTCATAATACAAAAGTAGCAATCTTAATTCTGGTTGCTACTTTTTTTGTTACGTAAAAGTAAACTCTTGACTTTGTCAGAAAAAAAACAATAAATTCGTTTAACGTCTGATATAAAACATTAAAAGGTTTTATATCATTATAGTTAGAAACAATATAGCATGAAAAGAATAGTTATCATACTCTTGTTCTTTGGAATATTTTCTTGTAATCACAATTCGGAGAATAAAAAAAATGAAAAGACAGGAAACTTTAGTGGCGTATTTAAACATGGTGATTTTTCTGATAGGATACTATTTGAAATAGAACGAGATTCTTTAGGTTTCAATGTTTTCTTTACAAGTTTAGAGCAAAATGCAAATCGAATTCCGTTTCAAAATGTTGAAGTAAACGGAGATTCTATAAATTTTATTTTGCAAAGTGATTTTTACACTTACTCTTTCCAAAACAAATGGATTGATAATTATGGTTCCCTGCAGGGCTTACTTACTGTTGACTCCATTACAACCCCATACACATTAGAAAAGGAACTTATAGATAATAGCAAGGCCAAAAAAAGTGAGGAGGTTAGTTTTGAATCCAATGGATCAAATCTGAATGGAACTATTTGGTATCCTGATAACAATGAAAGGAAAGCTCTTATAATTGTGACTTCTTCTGGAAACTCAGACCGAAGTGCTTCACGTGCAGAAGCCATACTATTTGCACAAATGGGATTTACGACATTCAATTATGACAAAAGAGGTACTGGAAATTCTGATGGTAATTGGAATAGTGCAACAATTGAAGAACTATCAGCAGATGATGTCACAGCTATAAAATATTTTTCAAAAAAGACTGGAATTCCACTTAAAGAAATAGGGATAAAGGGGAGTAGTCAAGGAGCTACTAAAATACCATACATTTTAAGTGAATTGGAGAATTTGAAATATGGGATTGCAGTAAGTTGCCCAGGAGTTACTTTACTAGAAAGCGATTTAAATTATTGGAGGAATAGAAATGCAGACCTAATTGAAAATGAAATTGATGTTGCAACTAAATTTCAACGAAAGGTTTTTGAATTTATAGCGGGTAAACTATCCAGAACAGATTTAGAAAAGGCTATAAATAATGAAAAATCTAATTCGTGGTTTGCCAATGTATGGGTGCCAAATCTAGATGAAGTTAAAACAGATAAAAAACTTTTATATAGTCCAATACCGTACTTTGAAACAACAAAGCAACCAATTCTGATTCTGCAAGGAACAAGAGATGAAATAATCCCTACAAATAGTTA
>TARA_R110002049_G_scaffold34374_2_pt1 | contig 13438 bp, 33 predicted proteins | sample TARA_R110002049 | Tara Oceans TARA_R110002049 (sample SAMEA4396941) | marine metagenome | biome: Polar Biome; feature: [SRF] surface water layer (ENVO:00010504); material: water (ENVO:00002006), including particulate matter (ENVO:01000060) such as... | depth 5 m | reverse complement strand
GGTTAGATGTAAATAAAAGTAAGGTTAAATTAAATAATTAATGAGTAAGATTAGCAAACATATAACTTATAAAGAAGCTACAAGAAGTGCTACAGCTCTACGTTTAGGTATTGAAAATAAACCTAGTGAGTATGAGCTTCAGAATATGGAATTAATTGCAGAGAAAGTTTTTGAGCCACTTAGAGAATCTGTTAATGGTCCTATTAAAATTAACTCATTTTTTAGATGTGAAGAACTTAATAAAGCTATTGGTGGAAGCAGTAGAAGTCAACATTGTCAAGGTAGAGCTATTGATATTGATGATGTTTATGGTTACGTTTCTAATTCTTATATGTATTACTATATTAAAGATAACCTTGATTTTGACCAACTTATTTGGGAATTTGGTACAAATATTGAACCTGATTGGGTTCATGTTAGTTATGTAGATGGTGATTCTAACAGAAAGAGATGCTTACAAGCTTATAAAGAAGATGGTAAAACTAAATATAAAGATATAAGTAATTCTTAAACATAGTAGGTTACTTCTTAAACATAGTAGGTATGAAATATAGTATTGGATTTGCTGAGACGTTTTCAACTGGACCTATGATTGGTTGGTCTATTTATGGGCCTACTAAAAAACTTAATTATAATGAAATAAACATATATCTTATATTCTTAATGATATATATAAAAATAGAATAATGGGAAAAATATTATCAAAACTATTTGGTCAAACAGGAGGTAATATAGCAGAGAAAATTTCTGGTATAATAGACAAGCATACTTTTAGTAAAGTAGAGAAAGCTCAGTTTGAAAAAGAAATGGAAGAAATTTGGATAAATGCTGAAGCTGATATACAAAAGAATGTTACTGATAGATGGAAAACTGATATGGCTAGTGATTCTTGGTTGTCTAAGAACGTTAGACCTTTAGTTCTTATCTTTTTAGTAGTATCTACAGTTTTAATGGTGTTTATAGATGCAGGAGTTATCTCTTTTGAAGTAAAAGCAAATTGGATAGATTTATTACAGCTTGTATTAATAACAGTAATAGGTGCTTACTTTGGAGGAAGAAGTGTTGAAAAGTTTAAGAAATAATTCTTCTATAAACATCTTTTGCGAAGCAAAACATAAAAATCAGTATGTGGTTCAATAAAGAATATAATTATCCTGTATACATAAAGAAACTTATTAATTAATATATATATAGAATAAACTAGCTTCTACTTCTTTGTACCTACTTCTACTTGTTTAAGAAAAACAAACATATAATTCAAATAGATTGGAAAGTTACAGGTTTTTTTTGACAAAGTCAAGTAAATAAAATAAATAATATTTTTGTATTTAATTATATTATTATTATATTGCAGTAATTATGCAGATAAATAACTGTGAAGGTTTAACATTCTTAACTTGGGATATGTTTGATAGCCCTGACCTTCCTAACTCTGGATATAAATTTATGGAAAGAGAACCAGTTTTACTTTTAGATAGAATAGTTAAAAGAACCAGAATCACTCTTAATATAATATTAGGATATACAAGCAAACCTTATTCAGATAAACTTAAATTAGTGAGAAGTAATTCTCATAGAGTAGGTAAAGCTGTTAAGATTAGGTGTGTAGGAACTAAAAAAAGAATAACTCTTGTGAGAGAATTAGTTAAAGAAGGTGTTAATAGAATAGGTGTTAGTAATGAGTATGTTTATTTTGATACTGATGACCTTAAAGAAAGAGCATTTTATATCTGGGGATGATATAATTATTTGTTTTGTTTAATCATTTTGTGTGTTGATTAGGGTAGTTTAGGCTACCCTTTTCTGTTAAAGGTATGTTAAAAGTCTTTGGCATATAAATAACTCATTATATATTTGTGTAAAATTAAAACAATGAAACACTTATTAGAGTTTAACAATTACAGAATAGAAGCTTTACTTAATGAGCTTAACAAGAGTACCAAAAGAATATCAGAATTAGAAACATTTATATTTGAGCTATGTGATAAAGATTGTCCTGTAGAATATAAAAATGTAGTTAGAACAGAAATCTATAAACATAGACATGATATTAGATAAACCAACAGAATTAGAAATGAACTACTATGACAAGTTTGTGTTATTATCAGACACCATGTTAAAACTTAGAGAAGGTAGAATAAGTGCTAGGCACATAGACCTAATGATTAGTCAATTAAATGAATTAGCATTTTATGTAAACGAATTACAATTAAAAGTAATGTATAAATCCTCAGAATTAAATTATTATAAACAAGCAGTAGACGACTTAACAACTGAGGTTGTATCTAGTAAATTTGTAGATATAAAATAAAGTTGTATATTGCGATTAAACAAATAAATATGTCAAAAGAAATTAACTTTGAACAAAAGGTGATTGCAATTCAAACAGAATTAAAAGCACCAAAAAGCCAATACAACAATTTTGGTAAGTACAGGTACAGAAATCAAGAAGATATTCTGGAAGCTGTTAAACCTCTATTAAAGAAGTATGAGTTATCAATTACGTTAACTGATACTATTAATGAGACACCTTCAGGTATTTGTTATGTAGAAGCTAGAGCTATACTACATGGTACAGATGGTAAGATTGAATCAGTTGCACAAGCAGGTATTGACATCAATAAGAAAGGTATGGATATATCTCAGTCATTTGGTAGTTCTAGTTCTTATGCTAGAAAGTACGCTTTAAATGGCCTCTTATTAATTGATGATACAAAGGATGCAGATTCAACTAATAATCACACAACTACTAAGCTTCCTGAGCTTAAAGATAATTCTACTGAATTTAAAAGAGCAGTAGAACACATGAAGAAAGGTGGTAATATTTCGGCTATTAAAAAGAAATATAATTTATCACCAACTTTACAAATTAAATTAACTAATATTAAATCTTAAATTATGGCAGGACTAATTTCAATGTCTTTAGATGTAAGTAAATTACCTAAAGAAAAATTCGTTAAAGGCAAAAAAGGAGTTTATTATAACTTCACTATTGCAGTTAATGACGACACAAAATATGGAAACAATGTTTCTATGTTTGATGCACAAACTAAAGAAGAGAGAGATGCAGGGAAACCTAAATCTTACTTAGGAAACGGTAAAGTTTTCTGGAACAATGGTTCTATAGTAAATGCAGAAAAAGAAGCTCAAGTTACTGAAGTATCAGCAGACGGAGATATATTCTAAATTATTAGGGGGATTAATTTCCCCCTTTTATTTAACACACACAAATGTCAACAAAAAAATATACAAATGAGGAACAACAATATATGCACTACATCGAGAAGAAGTCATATATTGACCCTAATAAAGAGGTTAAATATCCTCCTATTGCAATAAGTATGGGAAACTTTAGAGCAGGAAATGAAACATATCCAATACCAATAGGTACTTATGGAAACTTTTCATTTGTATCAGCTCCACCCAAAAGCAAGAAAACATTCTTTGTTAGTTTACTTTCAGCTGTATACTTAAAAGGACAATTAGATAGCCATGCAAAAGGAATGTTGGGTCATAGAGAAGGTAGGTGTTTAGTTCACTTTGATACTGAGCAAGGTAGGTTTCATGCTCACAAAGTATTTAGAAGAGTTGTGGATATGACTGGAATGGATAAAGAATGCTATCACACATTTGGATTAAGAACATTAAACAATAAAGATAGGCTAAACTTTATAGAATACTTTTTATATAATAAAGTACAGGATGCTGGACTTGTTGTTATAGATGGTATTGCTGATTTAGTTTCAGATGTAAATAACCTAGATGAATCTAGCATGGTTATACAGAAGCTAATGAAATGGACTGAAGAACTAGATTGTCATATTATAACAGTAATACATAGTAACTATGGTAGCGAGAAGCCAACTGGTCATTTAGGAAGTTACCTAGAAAAGAAGGCGGAGACTCAAATTCAATTAGAAATAAACACGGTAAATGATGAGATGGTTACTGTAAAATGTAAAAGGAGTAGAGGCTTTCCTTTTGATAAATTTAGCTTCAGAATAAACAAACAAGGTCAACCTGAAATTGTAGATGATTTGTTTGAAATAATAGAACAAAAAAAAATAGATGCAACTAAAGCTTACGTTTAATATAAAGCCTGTCCCACATCAATCAGTCAGAATTGGCAGAAACAATATTGCTTATAAACCTAAGAAAATAATTAATTACCAAGTAGCTATCAGAGCTTTAGCTATAGCTCAATTACCTAAAGGATTTGAAATGATTCCAGCAGGTACAGAAATATCAATAGAAAGATTAACTTATCAATTTAAGTATCTTAAGTCAACACCCAAGAAGAGGAGAACAGGTAAAGTTCCAAAACCAACAAAACCAGATTTACACGACAATTTAAACAAGGCATTTATGGATGCTTTAGAAGGAATAGTATTTGAACAGGACCAAAACATTGTTAAGATAAATGGCCTTGAAAAATATTATGACAAGGAGGATTTAATAACATTAATATTGAAATACTAATATGTTAGAATTATTAGCTAAGAATCATTTGCTATGGGTGAAGATGGTTTATAATATGGGATGTCCTAGGCATTTATGTGAAGACATAGTACAAGAGATGTATCTAAAAATAAATAGACTTGTTAGTGATAAAAGAAAAATAATGTATGGAGATGATGATGTAAATAGATTCTATGTTTATGTTACGTTAAGAAACTTATACTCAGACTATAGAAAGGCTAAAAATAAATACACTTTCTTTAGTTACCTAGAAACTGATGATGCTGATAGTATACATACAGCAGAGTACTTATACAATGAAACCGATGTGGAGAGAGAAGAGGCTTTCTATAAAATAACAACTATGGTATCTAAAGAAATTAATTCTTGGCATATTTACGATGCTAAACTGTGCAATACTTATTATTTGGGAGATATGTCATTGAGACAAATATCTAAAGGAGCAAACATTAGTTTAACAAGTATATTTAATTCTATAAAAAACTATAGAGCTATTCTTAAGGATAAGTTTGTAGAAGATATAGAAGATTACTTAAACGGAGATTATCATTTAATTAAATAATAAAAATATGAAACAACCAAAAGACAAAAGAACCAAAGAGTACAAAGAATGGAAGAAGAGCTTTGATGCAGTACAGAAATCAAAATCAAAAGGATTAGGAGATGATATTGAAAAGATTACAGAAGCTACAGGAATCAAGAAGCTAGTTAAATTTATAGCTGGAGAAGATTGTGGATGTGATGCTAGAAAGGAAATTCTAAACAAGGTATTTAGACACAATAAGTTAGAGTGTTTAAATGAAGAAGAATATGATTATCTATTAGCTTTGTTTGCTAAAAACAAAAATGTTTTAAATAATGAAGAAATTAAAATGCTTTATAAAATAAGTAATAGAATATTTAATAAAAAAAACAAACCTTCATCTTGTTCTTCCTGTGTTAGAACATTGGTATTAAGGTTAAAGAAGATTGTAGATGCCTACAAATAAATCACTAATAAGAAACTCAAAACAGGTAAAGCAAGTTATTGATTTTACTGGTATACAAAACGGAAAGATTCATCCTTCTGATATTGATGCTGTACTTGAATTTAACAATGATGCTTTAATCTTAATTGAAGTAAAAAGAAAAGGGAATAGGATTCCTATGGGCCAAAGACTATTATTGGAAAGGATAAACAACTCTTGGCATAATCAAGAGAAGGCTATTGTTTTAAAGGTCGTTCACTCCTTTAAAGATGATACAAGAGACATTCCTTTGAATGAGTGTATTGTAGAGGTCTGTTACTACAAGGGCAAGTGGTCAGAGAGAACAGGACCTTTATTAGAAGTATTAAATAAATTAGGAGAATCATGGGAGATAAAGAAACTGTCTTTTTAAATTGGACTATGAGTTCTTCTTATAATGTTAACATAAATTATATATATAATGACAGAGAGAAAGAAAATACCTGTTTATTCAGGAGTACTGAATTACTTTCCTGACGCAATCAGAGAAGTAGCTAAATGTAGTTATGAAGGAAACTATCAGCATAATCCAGACAAGCCTTTACATTGGGATAGAAGTAAATCTGGTGATGAATTAGATGCACTTGCTAGACATTTACTTGAAGCTGGTACAACAGACTCAGATGGTATCAAACATTCTGCCAAAGTTGCTTGGAGAGCTTTAGCTAATCTACAGAAGGAGATTGAAAATGAATATAAAGTTTAACAGACTTTTAACAACATTTAATTAACAATTCACTATATTAGCTTAAAATATAAATTATGATAAAAACATTTGACAATAAAGAATGGAAACACGAAAACATTATTAAAAGAATGTATGATGACGAGTTTTACTATGGTTACCTTGGTTCTAATGCACTTTCTTCTTCTTCAGCCAAGAAACTGTTACAAAGTCCTAAGGCCTACATTAAATCGCTTAATGTGAATCAGGATGCTCAACCACTTAGAGATGGCAGACTTGTACATTTATCTGTGCTTGAACCTCAAAAGGTAAAAGACCTAACGATAATCGAGGGTTCAAAAGCCACTAAAGCATTTAAGGAAGCAGTTATTGAAATGGGTTCAGCTAATGTTTATACTAGAAGTGAATTTAATAATGCTAACTATATTGCTAATGCAGTTCTTAAATGTAGTGAGGTTACTGATTTATTAAAGGGAGCTGAGTTTGAAGTACCTCAAGCTTCAATGATAGATGGTCTACCTTTCAGAGGTAAAGCAGATGTTTTAAATGGTAATGTTATAATTGACCTTAAAACTACAGCAGACATATCTAAATTTAGGTGGAGTGCTAAACATTTTTCTTATGATTTACAAGCTTCTTTATATACAAAAATGTTTGATGCAGATGCTTTTATCTTTATTGTTGTAGATAAAAACACAAAGGATATAATGATATGTGATTGTTCAGATGAATTTATGAGAACTGGACTAGAAAAGTTAGAGATGGCTATCGAAAGATATAAGTATTTCTTTCAAGATGAGATACCTAATCTGGACAACTATGTAACAAATGAAACTCTCTAAAGGTAAAGAGATTAAGCAAGAGTATTTCAATCTATCTATGTACGACTTAGAAGATGGATTATCCATAAACGACCTTAGAAACCTCTTAAAAGAATACGAATCTCAAGAGCTTTATTGGGAATGTGCAGGAATCCAACAGGCAATAGAAAAAATGGGCTTTATGCTATTAACATTAATGAGTAAGAAATTAAAGACAAAAGAAACAAACTTAAACTACGATGAAATCAAACAAGACATTACAGACTCAGGCAATTAGAACTTATATAGAATCCTGTTTAAATATTGATATAAGTAAAAGAACAAGAAAAAGAAACTATGTATATGCAAGAGCTGTATACTTTAAATTATGTAGAGAATATACTAAATTAAGTTTAGATGATATAGGGCAGACTATGGATATGGACCATGCTTCAGTAGTACATTCTATAAATAAAGTATTTGGTGCTGTAGTTATTTATGATAAATTCTTGGAAGATGTATATAATGATTACAAGTTTTCTAATAAAGACACTGGCGAAACTATCTTTGAAAATTACGAAAGACTATTAAAAGAAAACCTAAACTTAAGAAAAGAAGTTAAGTCTATAAAAGAAGAAGGTTTGTTTGATAGAAGGTTTGTTGATTTATATGAAGATATACCAGTTGAAAGAAGAAATCATGTATATGAAAAACTAGAAACCATTGTTAAAGTAACAAAGGCTTTTTATGAGAGAGATACTGTATAACCTAAAAGCACAGAGTTGGTGTTTAGAGAAAGGCTACAGAATATATATAATACCTCAGAATAACAAGGGAACTAAATGTAAAATTGGTATAGAACTTGGAGTTAAGAAAGCAATAACAAAAGAAATATATACTAATAAAGAAGTCAGTAAAGAATTATGGAAACTATTTACTAAACTATATAACAAATGGCAAAAGCAAAACAAAACTCAGCATACATGAAGCCCAATGATGGTAGAAAGAATAATGGTAGAAAGAAAGGTGACAAATATGGACCAAAGAAAGAACTAATTAAGTCTTCATCACAATTAACTCCAGCGAAGAAAGAGAGAATATCTATTTATGCTCTTAATGCAATGAAGAATGTTTTTGGTAGTGAAGAGGAGGCTTGGAAGGCTTTAGCAGAACAAGCTAAGGATTCTTTTGCTCACATGAATTTGCTATGGCAATATAGATATGGTAAACCTCAAGATGGTAGTGATAGTAATGCTAATAAGAAGTTAGATGTTCCTGTGATAAATTTCTATGCTTCTCATAATCAAGTAGAAAAACTAGAAGATACAATAGACATAGAGTCAGAAGAAATTGATATAGATGAGCTAAATAATGAATAACATAAAGTTAAACGACAGATATAGTTCTTTGTTTACAGCCGACAGCAGATACTTTGTTTGTACTGGAGGTAGGGGTTCTGGCAAGTCATTTGGAATAGCTGTTTTTCTTTTATCTCTAACTTATGAGCAAGGACATAAAATTTTGTTTACTAGGTATACTATGATTTCAGCACAGACGTCGATTATCCCTGAGTTTATAGAGAAAATAGACTTAATGGGGGTAAATGACCATTTTAGGATTACTAAAGATGAGATTATAAACATGACCACAGGAAGCTCAATAATCTTTAAAGGTATCAGAACATCAAGTGGTAACCAAACAGCCGCCCTGAAGTCTCTAAATGGTGTTACAACCTTTGTTATTGATGAAGCAGAGGAACTAACTGATGAATCTTCTTTTGATAAGATTGATTTCTCTGTAAGGTCACAAACTAAACAGAATAGATGTATACTTATATTAAACCCAACTACTAAAGAACATTGGATATATCAGAGGTTTTTCCAAAATTCTAATGTTAATTCAGGTTGGAACGGTTCAACAAATAAAGTTACCTATATACATACAAGTTATAAAGATAATAAAGAAAATCTATCTGACTCATTCTTGGAGCAGATATTTGAAATGAAACTAAAGAGGCCAGATAAATATGAACATCAAATACTTGGTGGTTGGCTCTCATCAGCAGAAGGTGCCATCTTTAGAAACTGGAGGGTTTCAGATTATATACAAACTGAGCTTTCTTGCTATTGTCAAGATTTCGGATTTTCTGTAGATTTAACTACACTTGTAAAAATATCAGTAGATAAGGCTTTAGGCAAATTATATGTAAAAGAAATCTATGGTAAGGCAGGATTATCCACGACTGAAATAGCGATGAAGAATAAAATAGAGTGTGGAGTTGACTTAATTATTTGTGATTCTTCCGAACCAAGACTTATAAAAGAAATTAAACAGAAAGGAGACTTAAACATAAAGCCTACAATAAAAAAGAAAGGCAGTATACTTTCTGGTATTGCACTCATGCAAGACTATGAAATTGTAGTAGATAGAAAGTCTCATGGTATTGTAAGAGAATTAAATAACTATGTATGGCAAGAGAAAAACGCTAAGCCTAATATAGGATATGAACATTACATTGATGCTATCAGATATGGACTTACATTTCTTATACAAGGACAGAACTCTGGCAAGTATGTCATAAGGTAATCATTAAACATAGTAGGTTTTTCTCTACTCTTAAACATAGTAGGTTTTCTGTCATCATTAAACATAGTAGGTCATTAAACATAGTAGGTTTTCTGATTTAACAAATTTCCTTTGATTTTCTTTATCCAAATATCTTTTGCTAATAATTCATTAGCCAAACCAAAAATATTTTGCTAGTCTCAATTATTTTTTGTATACACGCACACGCAATAATAAGGACGCTTTGATTATGTTAAAGTTTTGTTAATGCTTTGTGATTGTTAATTATTTGTTTATATATTTGAGTAAACTTTAAATAAAACACTATGAACTATAAAATAGATAATTTTACTAAAAAGAATATAGACGAAGCCCAAGAATGGTTTAAGGTACACAACATAAATACTTTTGTTAATGACTCAAACACGTATATTGAGGTAGCGGGCTTTGAATTTAAGTTGTGTAATTATGAGGTTCGTTATAGAGCAGAAGAATATAAAAGATTAAAAGAAAATAATTTAATAACTAAATAAAACAATATGAAACAAAAACAATTTAAACACAATTTAAGCAAAGCCAAAAGGCTAAAACAAAATGAAAGGGAAACTTTAAACAATATATTCTCTGGATATTCACAAACATTAATTGACATTTGTAACCCTAAAATTAAATAGTTATGACACAAAAAGAAAAGATTAAACAACTAGAAAAGCAATTAGACATTGCAAAAAGACACACTTATATATATAATACGCATACTTTACATTGTAATAATGGTGAACTTTACGTTGATTATGATGACGATAAACGTTTGGTTTGGAATACTGATGACTTGTTTAGAGATTTGGCCTCTATAGTTTATATGGTAACTAAAGAAAATACTAAAATGCAAAAGATGTATTTAGAATTAACAAAAGAAGCATTAAAAGAAATTAACATTAAATAAAATAATTATGATAGAAAGTGAAACATTCGAGTACTTTAGAATCCAACAAAAAGTAAAAGCAATAAGAAGTTCAGTAAACATTTTAATTGAACACGGATTTACAATTGTAGATTTAGAGGGCAAAATATTAAGAAAGAACGAAATAGGCGAAATAGAATGAGAAAATGTAACAAATGTTCATTCAAGTTTGAAGAGCAAAAAGGAGACAAACTATTTTGTTTTAGATGTAGAGAATACAAATTAAAATATGAAACCTATGAGTTTTATTCAATATCAAATCAATTAAATAATAAATTATGAACGAACACACAGACGAAGAAATAGTTGACATTTTATTTAATGACTTTCCGAAAGTCGGAGAGCAAATATTAGAATACTTAGATAACCAATTATGAGTAAAGAAACATTTTATTGGGAAAACGATACTTGGGGGGTAATCCACACAGAACAAGGCGAAACATTAGAAATTAATTTACATACTTGTGATGTATCAGGGAAACAATATATAAGCTTTTATCCTGAACAAACAGAAGACGTTAAAAAGTCAATGAAAGTTTTAGCTAGTTATGAAGTAAATCAAAAAATATAAATCATGAAAGTAAACAGAGTATATAAAACAATTAGACCGATGAGAAAGTTTGGCAATTTATTAAAAGACATATTTAACCCAAAGAAGTCAAATCATTTTTGGATTAGAGTAATAGAAACAACAGAAACAAAAGAACAGAAACAAGAACAGATATTTAAAATAATAGAATTATTAGATAATAGAATTAAAGTAAATAAATTATGATAGTAAAATTAGCAGTTCATTATGAACAACAAAGAACTAATAAATTAGATAATAATAATGGTTTATTGTATGGTATATATTACTATAATGTTCCTAAAGAAGATTTAGATACAGATAATATGTTTAACTATGATATTGTTCATGTCGAATGGTATAAAACAAAATTAGAAAGAAACAAAAATTTAAATTAATATAATAAAATTATGACACACAAAGAAGACATTGAAAGATTAAGAAATTCGTATCAACAAAAAATAACAAGGCAAAATATCAAAGAAATAATAATTTTATATCAAAATTATAGAAATGATTTAACAAAATTAACAGATTCCGACATTGAAATTATCTATTTAATGACTAAAAACAGATAAAAAAGCTAAAAATATCATTAAAAATGGTAAAAATACTAATAAAAACACTAAAATTAACATAAAAAACACTAAAAATGAGACAAATAACAAAACAAGCAGTAAACAAATTTAATAATAATGAAAACTTTGCTAAAGACAATACGCAAGTTTGGTATGGTAGAGAATGTTCAATTACACCAATTACAAAGCTATTTTTACATAACAATTTAATAGCATATAAAAAATATAGTAGTTTAATAATAACAAACTCTGGTTGGTTTAGCAACACTACAAAGGAGAGGTTAAATGGTTTATTAGACTCAATAGGATTTGATAGGATATACCAAAAAAACTTTGAATGGTTTTTAGCTGATAAGAAGTGGAACGGAAACCCAGTTAAAATATTAAAGAATAATAATTGGGAATATATTTAAACGCAGTAGGTTCTTAAACATAGTACCTCAATTCTTAAACATAGTAGGCATTTCCTTACTCTTAAACATAGTATATCGTTAAACGCAGTACCTAAAAATATTTCTTATTTAGAATGGTTCTAATTAATACTTTTGTTTTCTTTTTCATCTTTGCAAAGTATAAAACCAATTAAAAAGTATTAGTTAAATATTTGTTAATGTTGTTATTTATAATGAATATAAATTAACATTTGTTTTGTTAACTATTTGTTAATTAAATTAATTTGTTTATCTTTGAAGTATAATTAATAATTAAAACTAAATAAAATGAAACACACAAACACACAAACAAACACACAAACAAACACTATACTATTTGTATTAAGTAGTATTTTTAACGGCAAGTTATCCGACTACAAATTTATAGACATTATTTTAAAGGTTGTTACTGCCTTTTTACTTTCTTTGTCTATTATTGGGATAGTTGGTTTAATAGTTGGTTTTATGTTAAACCCTTCATTAATTGCAAACGCAAGTTTTGCACTATAAAACATATAACATGAAAACACTACTAGAAAAAATTATCCTAAGCAAAGCATTTATAATGCTATTTATGTACACATTTGTTTTATGTACATTAACATTTTTATTAATTGGTGAAAGCCTAATTGAATTAATAATATTTAACCTTTTAAATTAATACTATGGACACACAAAACAAAATATATACACCTAATTTAAATATTTTACTTTATAAATATGAATATGATTTTATTAAGTGGATAGATAAAGAATGTAAAGAATACAGATATAATTCCGATAATTCTGCCATGTGGATACAATACAAAGGTTTTGATTGGGAAAGTAAAGATAAAATATACTTTAAATCTAGTCAATACGAAAAGATGAATTTAACTATTGAATTAAATAAAAAAGATATTGATTTATTTATTAATGAATTAGATTATAAAGAAATTTACAACCATTTCAGAGATTTAAAATATAATTACATAAGAAATAATTATCCAGAAATTTATAATCTTCATGATTCATGGAGAAAATTAAACTATAATAAAACTATATAACTATGAAAACAAGAAACGATATTATTGAAGAATGGACAAAAACGATTGAAGACATTATTCAAGATGTAAAAGAATATGACTTTAAAGAAAATGATTGGATAGACTTTTCATTTGGTAGGGATAGAGACGATTTTATTTCTAGAGTAGAAGAGTTAATTTGGGAATCAATAGACGGAAACCAAGACGTTATCTATACTTATAATGCAAAAGAAATATCTGGTATTATAGGAACCTATGATTGCTTTGATGAGTGGGACTTAACAGGTGAACAATTTAAAAATTGGTCACAATGTGCATTTGCTAATATATATGATT
>TARA_R110002049_G_scaffold67310_4_pt1 | contig 13439 bp, 17 predicted proteins | sample TARA_R110002049 | Tara Oceans TARA_R110002049 (sample SAMEA4396941) | marine metagenome | biome: Polar Biome; feature: [SRF] surface water layer (ENVO:00010504); material: water (ENVO:00002006), including particulate matter (ENVO:01000060) such as... | depth 5 m | reverse complement strand
CTTTTAAAGATGCTGTAGAATTATTTGTAATAGATAATGATAAGAGCTCAAAAGAATTTGATGCTGTTATTCAGAAATTAACAAATACTGCTACTATAAACTATGTTACAGAAAAAGTTGAAGGAGCTTCATTTAGAGTAAAATCTAATGAATATTTTGTGCCAATTTCTATTGAAAATATAGATGTAGAAGCAGAAATTATAAAATTAGAAAGCGAGTTAAAAAGAGCAGAAGGTTTCTTATTCGGAATTACAAAGAAGTTGTCTAACGAGCGTTTTGTAGCTAATGCGCCAGAAAAAGTATTAGAATTAGAACGTAAGAAAGAAGCAGATACTTTAGCTAAAATAGAAACTATAAAAAGTAGTTTAAGTTCACTTAAATAATAGCTTCATACATATATTTTATATTAAAAACCATAATAGATTTTCTATTATGGTTTTTTTAACATTATAAGTTAAAAAATATTAAAAGTAGCTACAAAATATAATAATACAGATTTTTCATTGTTTAGAGGGTAACTATTAATTAAAACTCAAAATAATGAAAAAATTAATTATTCCAGTTGTAGCATTATCTTTATTAGCAACATCTTGTGTTTCTAAAAAAAAATATGCGGCATTAGAAAGTCAGTACAAAGACACTAAAGGAAATCTTCAAAAAACAACTTTAGAAAAAGAAGCGCTAGAAGGTAGGTTTGCAAAAATTGAAAGCAGAGTTGCTAATTATAATGATAAAATTAATTCGCTAAAAAGCGATAATGTTACTTTGCAAAACGAGAATGATGTTAAATTAGATATGGTTGGTAATACAGCAGTTATTTCTAATAAGACAAGAGAAAGTATGAGAGCAACTTTATCTAAAGTAGATCCTAATTTATTAGCAAAAGCAACTACATTACAAGATTCTTTAAATTTAGCAATATCTTATAATTTAAAAAATAAGATGAATACAGAAGATTTAAATAACTCTGATGATATTAATATTGATATTGACCAAACAGTAGTTATGATTTCTGTTTCGGATAAATTACTGTTTAATACAGCAAGTTATAGAGTTAAAAAAGGTGCTTTTAATTTAATTGAAAAATTAGCAAATGTTATAAAATCTGAACCTAGTATGGATGTTATGATTGAAGGACACACAGATTCTAGAACAATTAACAATGCCACTGTACAAGATAATTGGGATTTAAGTGTAAAAAGAGCTACATCTATTGTTAGGCTTTTAGAAAACAAGTATAATGTAGAAGGAAGTAGATTAATTGCTTCTGGAAGAGGTTCTACAATGCCGTTGGTTAAGAATATTTCAAATGAAAATAGAGCAAAAAATAGAAGAACAAGAATTGTAATTCTTCCTAATTTAGATAAATTTTTCGCTTTAATATCTAGTGATGAAGCTTTAGTAGAATAAGCATTAAAGAACTTAATATTAGTAAATAAAAAAACTCCCATTTGGGAGTTTTTTTATTATTTATTTATTTATTTATTTAAATTTTCTTTATTATGATTTTTATAGAATTGCATCATTATAAAAGAACCAATAAACGAAGAAGCCATACCTTCTATAACTAAAGTTATTATAATTTCGGGTAAAGATAAATCTCCACCAATTAAGAAAGAATTATTCATAACGTTTAAAAAATCTGGGTTTATAAATTGTATATAAACCACAACACCTATAATAGATAGTAAAACAGCTAAAGCAGATGTTCTAATACCAATTCCTAGATTTGTAGTATACTTTGTTTCTTTATTTTTAAAGACACTTTCTTTAATTGCTAAGTGTATTCCGAATAAAACAAATGCTAGGTTTAAAAATCTTAAATAAGGGTTTTCATCTAAACCAAACAATTTGCATAACAGGAAAAAACCACCAATTAATAAAGTAATTAATAATGCGTTTTTTATAATAATTTTATCTGTAGACATTTTATTTGTTTTTATGTTAATGAATAATTATGGTAAATTAAATTTATATTTTTAAAAGAACTATAAAGGTTTTCTACCAGAAATAATGTTATAAAGAATAACAATTACTGCAATTACTAATAATGTATGAATAAGGCTATTTGTTCCAATTCCAGGTACTATACCTAACATTCCTAAAGCCCAAATAATAATTAAAACTACGGCTACAAGCCACAAAATACTTCTCATGATATCTAATTTTTTTGTTCACTCAAAATTATAGATTTTCTCTAGGTAATATTAACGCTATCCATTTAAATATTATCTTTGATGCTTATAATATCTATTTTATGAAAATTATTGCAATGATTCCTGCACGTTATAGTGCTTCTCGTTTTCCTGGTAAATTAATGAAGGATTTAGGAGGTAAAACAGTTATTTTAAGAACCTATGAAGCAGCTGTAAATACAAATTTATTTGCAGAGGTTTATGTTGTAACAGATTCAGAAATTATTAAAGAAAACATTTCTAAGGCTGGAGGTAATGTTATAATGAGTAATAAAGAACATGAATGTGGTTCTGACAGAATTGCTGAAGCTGTAGAGTTCTTAGACGCAGATATTGTAATTAACGTTCAAGGAGATGAACCTTTTATAGATAAAGTTTCTCTTTCTAAGTTAGTAGAGGTTTTTAAAAACGATGCTAAAAATGAAATAGATTTAGCTTCTTTAAAAGTACAGATTACAAACAAAGAAGACATAGAAAACCCTAATAATGTAAAAGTTATTACAGATGTAAATAATTTAGCAATTTATTTTTCTAGAAGTGTAATTCCGTTTCATAGAGATAAAGACGTTAATGTAAAATACTATAAGCATAAAGGCGTTTATGCATTTAGAAAGCAAGCATTGTTAGATTTCTATAAAACACCAATGACGCCATTAGAAGCTTCAGAAAAAATTGAAGCTATAAGATATCAAGAAATTGGTAAGAAAATTAAAATGGTAGAAACTAGCGTAGAAGCTGTTGGTATAGATACACCAGAAGATTTAGAAAAAGCTAAAAAATATCTAAATTTATAAAAATGGACAACAATATTAAAGTAATTGCTTTTGATGCTGATGACACTTTATGGGTAAATGAAACCTATTTTAGAGATGCTGAAGAAGTTTTTGCAGAATTACTTTCTAAATATGAAACCAAAAATAAAATAGACCAAGAATTATTTAAAACAGAAATTAAAAACTTAGCTATTTATGGTTACGGAATAAAAGGTTTTGTTTTATCTATGGTAGAATGTGCTTTAGAGTTATCTAATTATAAGTTACCACAAGAAACTATAGAAAAAATATTAGATATTGGTAAAGAAATGCTGAAGCAACCGATAGAACTTTTAGATGGAGTAGAAGAGGTTTTAAACAGTTTGCAAGGTAAATACAAACTAATTGTTGCTACAAAAGGAGATTTATTAGATCAAGAAAGAAAATTAGAAAATTCTAATCTATTAAAATACTTTCATCATGTAGAGGTAATGAGTGATAAGAAGGAAAAAGACTATTTAAAGTTAGTAAATCACTTAGATATTAAAACTTCAGAATTATTAATGATAGGTAACTCTTTAAAATCTGATGTTTTGCCATTATTAAATATTGGTGCAAGCGCAATACACGTGCCATTTCATACTACTTGGCAACATGAAAAAGTTTCTGAAGAAGAACAGCAAAAGTCAGATTATAAGACATTAAGAAATATCAAAGAACTTATAACGCTCTTTTAAATAATTAAACTAACTTTGCACCTTTAAAATAAAATAAATTATGGCAAGCATAAAAAACTTAAAAAAAGATATTAATTATACTTTAGGAGATATTATTGGATTTGTTTCTGATAAAGTTGATGTTAAAGGAGATAATAAAGAAGTTGAAGCGATTATAGATGAAACTATAAATACATTTGACGCTTTAATTGCAAAAATTAACGCAAAAGGTGTTGAGAATAAAAAAGCACATTACAGACAAGTAAGTGCTGATTTAGAAACTAAAGCAAATGAGTTAGTTGCAAAAATTAACAAGCTTTAAAATCTTAACATTTTTTAAAGATTTTTTTAACTACCATCAACTTTAAGTTGATGGTTTTTTTGTTTAAATTTGAGTAGTTATACTAAACACACTATTGTATACGTTATAACTATTAAATACTAAGAATATGGCGAGAGCAATGTTTGAATACACAAAAACAGTTTTAAAAAAAGTTAGTTTTAATTCTGAGTTATTTTGTAAGGAATTAAAAAAGAGTTTAGACAGTTTGTTACCTTATGAAGTAGATGAGTTAACAATTTGGTTAAGAAGTTTTACAGCTAACAAACCAGAGTTATTAGTTTGTATGACTTTGGTGAAATAAATTATAAATAAAAAAAAGAGGCTTTTAAGCCTCTTTTTTTTATTTATAACAACTATTATTATTTATCTTTTTTTCCTTTACCGTATTTGTGCATTAGTTTTTTAGCAAAATCTCTTTCAGAAAGGTGTAACTTAATAATTTTCTTATAGCTAAGAAAACTAGTAACTTTAGAAAGAAAATCTTCTTTTTCTGCTACCATTTTCTTGTCTAAATCTAATTTAAGAAGTACAAATCTTTTAGCTTCAGATTCATCTAAATTATTTAAATCTCCAACTTCTTTAATTTTCTTTTTAATTTCAGATCTACCTTTATTTCTTAAAGTGTTTAACTCCTCTTGGTGTTTATTGTAAATAGGCCAGAATTTTTGCGCTTCTTCAGTGCTTAATTTTAATTCTTGTGTTAGAAAAGCAACTTTTAAAGCTTTAATTTTCTCTCTACTTTCTGTACTGTGCTGTCCAAAAGATTGAAAAGCAGTAAGAATTACAGTTAAAATTATAATATATTTTTTCATGTTAATAGTTTTCGTTTATTGTTGAAGTATCTTCAGAATAGATAATGTAATCTTCAATAGCATCGCTATTTATGTCTGTTAAAGCAAAATCATTTTCATTTGCAATTTCATTACTTAATAACGCAGCAAAATCTTGGTCAGATAATTCATTAGAGTTATCCATAACCCAACTTTCTATATCAGATTCAGCTAAATTATCAAAACTAACTTCTGTATTAAAAATACTAGAATAGTTAATACTTAAAAATAAAGCAACTGAAGCCGCTGCTGCAATAGGAATATATTTTAAAATTCTACTCTTTAAAGAAATAACTTTAACTTCTTTTTTAGGAGATGTATTCTTTAGAATTACATCTTCTAAATTATTAAAATAATTAGTAGGAGTTGTAAAGCCATTTTCTTTCGGAAGTTTGTCTTCTATAAGAAGTGTAGAAAATTTATCTTCAACACTGCTAAAATAATTTTTAGGTGTAGAAAAACCAGTACTCTTATTTGTTACTGAGTTTAAAAATTCTTCGCTATTTTTTATCTTGTTTTCCATACTTACTATTTAGACCTCAATTATTGTAAAAGGTTTAATCAGTTTTATTTTTTATGTAACTTTCTATTTTCTTAACTGCATGAAAGTAAGAGGATTTAAGTGCACCAACAGAGGTTTCTAAAATCTCAGACATTTCATTATATTTAATTTCATCAAAATATTTCATATTAAAAACTAATTGCTGTTTTTGTGGTAAAGTAGCAATTGCTTTTTGTAAAATTTGTTGAATTTCATCACCAGAAAAATGAACATCACTTTCTAGTGTAGACGCCAAATATTCATGCATTTCAGAAATATCTACATTTTTTTCTTTAGCACGTTTATTTATAAAAGTAATAGACTCGTTGGTTGCAATTCTGTACATCCAAGAGAATAATTTACTTTCTTGATTAAACTTGTCTATATTTCTATAAATTTTGATAAAAGTGTTTTGAAGAACATCATCAGTATCATCATGAGAAATCACAATTTTACGTATATGCCAATACAAGCGTTCTTTGTAGAGAGTTATTAATTCTCTAAACGCTTTTTCTCTTGTTTGAACATTTTTTAGTTGTTCTATTAAAACAATTTCGTCTGTCAAGTATCGTTTTTTTTAATTAGACAAAATGTTTTGTAAAAGGTTTAATAGAGTGTTTGTTTATTTTTTTACTCTAGCTCTAGAATAACCAAATAAACGTTTTTGTTTAATAATTTCAGAAATACCTTCAGGTAACATTTCTTCCCAACCTTGTTCTCCGTCTCTAATCATTTTTAATACAGTTCTAGAGAAAATGTCTAAAATTTCAGGGTCAAAGTCTTCTATATTAATAAGTCTACCGTTATTTTTAAAGAATTTGTATAATTCTTTCATTCTTGGGTGTACTTTTAGGTTTTCGCTATTAATATATTCTCCAGAAGCTTGGTCATGATAAGGATACATGTATACTTTTAAATCTCTGTAAAATAGCTTACCAAATGCTTCTAAAATACCACCACTTAAGTTACGGTAGTATTTTTCATCAAAAATTTGAATTAAGTTGTAAACACCCATTGCAAGCCCCATTCTTTCTTTAGTAAATTCACTAAAATACTCTACTAGTTTAAAGTATTGTTGAAAGCTTGTAATCATTACATTTTGCCCTTGAGAACATAGCAATTCTGCTCTGTCTAAGAAATCTCTTTCATTTATTTTACCTTCGGCACTAAGGTTACTTAAAGTTATTTCAAAAATAACTTGTGTGTTTTCTTCTTTTACTTTGTTTTCTTCTAAGAAAAGTTTTTTAGACTTTTCATACATATCCATATTTACTTTAGTAACAGGTCTAAAACTACCACGTAAAGCTAAAATGTTCTTTTTATATAAAACTTGTGCAGGTAATAAGTTGTTTCCATCAGGTCCAAACATAACTGCATTAGTCATTCCGTTTTTAAGTAATTGTAAACTCATTAAACGGTTGTCTACATACATAAAACGTGGTCCAGAGAAATTAATCATATCAATTTCTAGCTGGTCATTACTTAAGTTGTGGTAAAAAGATTTTACCAATTCTTTAGGGTTGTCATTTAAATAAAATGCACCATAAATTAAATTTACTCCTAAAATACCTAAAGTTTCTTGTTGTAAACGTGCATCTGTTTCTTTAAAACGAAGATGTAAAATTATTTCATTATAGTCTTCTAAAGGGTCTAGTTGAAAACGGATTCCTACCCAACCATGACCTTTAAACTTCTTTGCAAAATCTATTGTTGTTACAGTGTTAGCATAACTAAAAAATAATTTATCTGGGTGTTTAGATCTGCTTAAACGATCTTCCATTAAATCGATTTCGTGACGCAACATTTTTTTAAGACGTGGTTGTGTTACATAACGCTTGTCTTCTTCTATACCATAAATAGCATCAGAAAAATCTTTATCATAAGCACTCATTGCTTTTGCAATTGTACCAGAAGCTGCACCAGATCTAAAAAAATTACGCGCAGTTTCTTGCCCTGCACCAATTTCGGCAAAAGTACCGTAAATGTCTGAGTTTAAATTAATTCTAAGTGCTTTACTTTTAGTGGTTGGTACGCTACTTATTTCTTGATCTCCTTTTAAAGAAATTGCCATAAATCGATTTTTATACTTTAGAACAAATGTAATGAATTAGTGTGCTATCAGTCAATTTTTATCTTATTTTTGTTTTAATGAAAATTGATGAAAAATTGTTAAAAATTACTTTTTTAGGAACAGGTACTTCACAAGGTATTCCAATGATTGCAAGTAATGATCCTGTTTGTTTATCTAAAGATTCTAAAGACAAACGTTTACGATCTTCTGTTTTAATTTCCTACAAAGATAAAACGTATGTTATAGATTGTGGGCCAGATTTTAGACAACAAATGTTAAGGGAAGAAGTGCAGTTAATAAACGGAGTTTTATTTACACATGAACACGCAGACCATACAGCTGGTTTAGATGATTTACGTCCGTTTTGCTATAAAATAGGAGAGATGCCTATCTTTTTAGATCAAAAAACATTAGATAGTTTAGAGCAACGTTTTCAATATATATTTTCAAAAGAAAATAGATATCCTGGTGCACCAAGTGTAATGTCTAATGTTGTAAAGAAAGAACCTTTTTTTATTGATGACTTAGAAATAACACCAATTAATATCTTACATGGCAATTTACCCATTTTGGGTTACAGAATTTTAGATATTGCATATTTAACAGATGTAAAAACTATTTCCGAAGAAGAAAAAAAGAAACTTAAAAACTTAGATATTTTAATTGTTAATGCGCTAAGAATAGAGTCGCATCCAACTCATTTTAATTTACAAGAAGCATTAGATTTTGTAAAAGAATTAAAACCTCAAAGAACTTATTTTACACACATAAGCCACAAGCTTGGTTTTCATGAAGAAGTGTCTAAAATTTTACCAGAAAACGTTTTTTTAGCCTTTGATGGCTTAAAAATTGAATCTTAGAATCTTAATAATTATATTTTAACGTATATTTGTTTGTACGGCTTATAATTATTGGTTTTAAGTTGTATATTATTAACAACATTCCAATAAATAAAATTAACTTAAAAATAGATGGAAAAAAAGTCAGAAAAAAGCAATGCTCCAGAATCAACGCAACAAGTAGATAGTAGAATTGCTGCAGTTAGAGACTTAATCTTCGGAGAAAATATTCAGCAATATAATTCTGAATTTGAAGATGTTTTCAATAGAATTAAAGCTTTACAAAACGATACAGAGAAAAACCTAGAAAACTCTGTTGCTAGTTTAGAAAGTAGATTGGCTGATTTAGAAAGTTTAATGGATCTTAAAATTCAAGATTTAAATGACGATTTAGATAAAAAAATAGCTGATTTAGATGATGAAAAAGCAGATAGAAAAAAATTAGGAAAAGCTTTAGAAAAAATTGCATTGATGTTGCAAGAATAGATGAAAGAGCAAACTGTAGATAACAAAAAAGACAATCGTTTTGAGTTGCTCAGAGAACTTTTATTAGAAGATGATAGAGAGAGATTTACTGCTCTTAGCGAAGAAATTATAGAGAAAGAAAAATTATCTAAAAGAGTTTTACCTCTTATAGATGATAAAATTGAAGATCTTCGTGCAAACTTTCCAGAATATTTTGGAGATACTATTACTCAGACACTTAAAGTTCAGATTAGAGATTCACAAGATGAAGTAGTGGAAGCTTTGTACCCAATTATGGGTAAATTGATTAAAAAAGCTATTGTAAGTGAAATTACTAAGTTATCTGACAGTATAAATAAAACAATAAAAGAAAAGTTTTCTTTTAAAAGTATTTTTACCAGATTTATTAAAGGTAAAAGCAGTGATGCAGGCGTTGTATTGCAAGAGGTTTTTGCACCAATTATAGAAGAAGTTTTTGTTATTGAAAAAGATTCTGGTTTGCTTTCTGGAAGTTACACTAGGGCAAGCGTTGCAGATAAAGATATGGTTTCTGGAATGTTAACAGCAATTAAATCATTTGCTGAAGAAGCTTTTTATAAAGAAGACCAAAACTTAGAAGATATTAAATTTGATAATTTACATCTTACCATTAAAAATTTTAAATCCATTTATATAGCCATTGCAACTTCTGGTGTTTTAAACGGTGAATTCAAAGATAATTTAGCAGATAACGTTAATAATTTAGCTGAAATTATATTAAGAGATCGTGCTTATTTAGCAGATGAAGTAAAGCTAAATGTTTTAATAGAAAGACATTTAATAGATTAATTAATGATAGCTAAAAAAGTTTTATTAGTAGGTAATTTTGGGGTTGGTAAAACTTCATTAATAAGAAGGTTTGTCTTAAATCAATTTTCTGAAGACTATATAAGTACAATTGGTGTTAGGGTAAGTTCTAAAGTTGTACAATATGAAAATAAAGAAATAAAGTTGTTAATTTGGGACGTTGCTGGTACAAGTGGCGAAGAGAAAATACCAAAAGCTTATTTCTTAGGAGCAAGTGCTGCAATGTATGTTTTTGATTTAAGTAGAGAAGAAACTTATTTAACCATAGATAATTATTTAGAAAGTATAAGAAATCTTTCTGGCTTAAAAGAGATTACTATTGTTGGTAATAAAAAAGATTTACTTTCAAAAGAAGAATTAGAAACAGTTATAAATACGGTTTCTGTAAAAATAGACTTAATTACAAGTGCTAAAGAAAATGAAAATGTAGAAAGTGCATTTTTAGAGTTAGCGTCTAAATCCATAAAATAATATTGATACCTGCAAAAATAGAAGATGTCTTTATACAAATTACTACTAGTTTTTCTGGTGTAATCTTAGACGTATCTGCAGGAAAATTTATCAAAAAAGAATTTTTTCTTAAAGAATCCATTTACAAAGCATGTCCTTTTTTAGAAGGTACATTAGAAGCTTTACAGAAATCTGAACCATTTTTGTTAGAAGGTATGGTTCTGGTTTCTAATGAAAAAGAATACAATGTAGATTTAGAATTGTTTAAAAATGAAGAAACTGTATCTATTTTAATTCATAATAGAACAAGTGTTTATAAATACGTAGATCAATTAAATCAGAATAGAAACGATATTTTTTTTGTAAAAAGAGAATTAGCAGAAAAAAATATTGAGTTAGATAAACTGCGTAAAATTGCTGACAAAGCAAATGAGGAAAAGTCTCGGTTTTTAGCAATGATGAGTCATGAAATTAGAAATCCTTTAAATGTGATTTTAGGATATTCTGAAATGATTTCTGAAGAAAATATTAATGATGCTGTAAAAGAATATTCTAAACTGTTGTCTCTTTCTGGTAATAATTTAAAAGTAATTGTAGATGATATTCTAGATTTATCTAGAATTGAAGCAGGGAAATTAGAGCTTGTTAATTTACCTATAGATATAAAGGGAATCGTAGAAAATTGTATAAAAAACTATAATTATCAAAATAAAAATACTGCAGTAACTTTAAATTTAAAGGTTGCAGATAAGATTCCAGATTTTGTATTAGGAGACGATGTAAGATTAAATCAAATACTATCTAATTTGTTGTCTAACGCTTTAAAATTTACCGAAAAAGGAACAATTTCTATAAACGTTGAAATTATTTCTGAAAATGAGGAATCTGTACAAATTGCTTTTTTTGTTAAAGATTCTGGACGAGGAATGACGAATGAGCAAGCTGCTAGAATTTTTGAAGAATATCAGCAAAATAAAAAAAGTGATAATAGAGTTTTTGGAGGTGCAGGCTTAGGTTTGTCTATTGTAAAAAAACTTTTAAAAGCCATGAATGGTTGTATTTCTGTAGAAAGTAAATTAGAAAAGGGTACAACATTTAAGGTTGAAGTTCCGTTTTTAAAAGTAGATTCTGTAAAAGAAGAAATAGTAGATAAATTAGAGCAAAAATCAACAAATAACTTAAAAGGAAAAAGAATTTTAGTTGCAGATGATGATGCTTTAAATCAGTCAATTGTTGCTCATATTTTAAAAAAAGAAGGTGTACTTTTAGTGCAAGCTAAAGATGGTTTAGAGGCTTTAAATGCGCTAAAAAAATCAATTTTTGATATTGTTTTATTAGACATTCATATGCCAAATATTACAGGTGAACAATTGGTTCAGTTAAAAACTGATTTTAAAATTGAGAATTCACAAATTCCTTATGTTGCTTTAACGGCAAATACAACTCTAGAAGATCTTGCACGATACAAAAACATAGGTTTTAAAAATGTTATCGGTAAGCCTTATACAGCTGTAGAGTTTTTAAAGAAAATAAATTCTGAATTATAATTTCTAATAATTCAAAGGCCAAATTTAATACCAGCGCTTCTTTTTCTTCTTTGAAGCTTCAGATTTTCTACCTTTTTTATTTTTGCTAATTGTATTAGGTTGTTGCTTTGTATGCTTAGGTTTGTTTATTACATAAGCATGATCTTTTATAACTTTTATTGGTCTTTCAATTAAAGTTTCAATCAATTTTATATAAGAATTTTCGTCTTGCGAACAGAAAGAAAAAGCAATACCAGATTTACCAGCTCTACCAGTTCTACCAATTCTATGCACGTAAGTTTCAGGAATATTAGGAATGTCAAAATTTATAATAGCATCTACATTTGTAATGTCTATTCCACGAGAAGCAACGTCTGTAGCAATTAATATATGTGCTTTTTTATTTTTAAAATCTTCAATAGCTTTATTTCTTACACCTTGCGTTTTATCTCCATGAATACTGGCAACTTTGTATCCGTTTTTAAGCAAAGATTCTTCTAATTTATCTACACCAAACTTTGTGCGTCTAAAAATTATAATTTTACCATTTATGGTATTTCTTAACAAATCTAAACATAAATCTGTTTTGTTCTTTTTGGGTAAGTAATATAATAATTGGCCAATGTTTTTTGCTGTAGTTTCTTCAGGATTTATTTCTACAATAACAGGGCTTTTAATTACTTTTTTTGCCAAGTCTACTATTTTTTCTGGCATTGTTGCAGAAAAAAGTAAAGTTTGCTTTTTCTTAGGGCATAAAGCTTCAATTTTTTTAATATCAGCAATAAAACCCATGTCTAGCATTAAATCAGCTTCATCTAAAACAAAAATTTCAACTTCACTTAAATCTATATTTCCTTGAGATTGTAAGTCTATTAATCTACCAGGAGTTGCAATTAAAACATCTATACCTTTTGCTAAAAGTTCTTTTTGTGGTTCTAAAGAAACACCACCAAAAACGGCAGTAGCTCTTAAATTAGAATATTTGCTAAAGCTTTTAAAGTTTTCTAAAATCTGAATAGCCAACTCACGAGTAGGAGTAACAACTAACGATTTTATTTTTTTTTCACCTTTTTCTACATCTAACTTATCAAACAATAATTGAATAATAGGCAATGCAAATGCAGCCGTTTTTCCTGTACCAGTTTGTGCAGAAACAATAACGTTCTTTTTGTCTAAAACTAAAGGAATTGCTTGTTCTTGTACTAAGGTTGGTGTTTGAAATCTCTCTTCGGCAATTGCTTTTAAGATAGATTTGTTAAAAGGAAATTCAGAAAACTGCATGTGTTATTTTTACTGCAAAGATAGTTTAAAAGAAAGTATGTTTTTATTCAATTATACTTTTATAATACTGAAATTTTAGTTTATCATTACTTACTAATCTTCATGGATTTTGTATAAATAGTATCTTTGGTTTTTTATAATTACTCTTTTAATTTATTATGAATAGAAAAAACAAAAAACCTTGGCCAACTAAGGCAGCCATGGAGCAGATTTATAAAATGAAGCTTTGGGGAACTAATAATGATAGTTTTTATTCAGGATTTGGTTCTCATGACACTAAAATTGTTACACCATATTTAGAGGTTGTAAAATCGTTTTTAAGTTCTTTTGAAGAACCATTAGTTGTTTGCGATTTAGGTTGTGGAGATTTTAATGTGGGTAAAGAGTTGGTAAAATATACAAAGAAGTATATTGCTGTAGACATTGTTAGCGATTTGATAACCTATAATAGAGAGAGATTTAAACAAGAAAATTTAGAATTTTACTGTCTAGATATTGCAGTAGATAATTTACCTGTTGGAGATTGTGTTTTGGTTAGACAAGTTTTACAGCATTTATCTAATGAAGAAGTAAAAAATGTAGTG
>TARA_R110002049_G_scaffold290613_2_pt1 | contig 13453 bp, 8 predicted proteins | sample TARA_R110002049 | Tara Oceans TARA_R110002049 (sample SAMEA4396941) | marine metagenome | biome: Polar Biome; feature: [SRF] surface water layer (ENVO:00010504); material: water (ENVO:00002006), including particulate matter (ENVO:01000060) such as... | depth 5 m | reverse complement strand
CCATCTTCTCCATTTGGAGGAGGTCTATTACCTTGGTCGCCTTGTCTTAAAGCATCCATTAATATTGTTTTAAACTTTTCCTTCTGTTTATCCGTTGCAATATTTTGAATCATCTTAAAATGATTAAAAATCTCTTTATCTTTTGCTCTTTCTTTCTCACAAATTAAAGAAGAAATAGAATCCATTGTTTCTTGCTTTATAGTATCATCAGATAAGGAACTAAACAGTTTATCCTTCAATTCTTTAATCTCGTCAGCCAAACCCATCATTCTATGATGATGCCCTTCACTTTTTTTATTAAACTCTTCTAATTGAGAGGCATTAAACCCAAGCTCTTTTACAATAAAACCTTTGTTTCTTTCAGGTTCTCTAGAGTCATTATCATTGTGGTTTCCCATATAGTTAAAAAGAAAAAAACCATTAACTATAATTAGAAACACAACTAATATATATAAGAATGTATTTTTCTTCATGATTAATTAAATAAAGAGGATTCTGTACTTGTTGATAATCCGTAGGATTCAGCGAAACTATTTACATTTTCATCATATGTAGACTCTTTTAAATTATTAAAAGCTAAAACATTTAAAACGACAACACAAACCAAAGTTGCTAATTGTAATTTTGGAGTAAACCAAGACCAAGTAGCGTCTTGTATATCTTCTGATGCAGTACGAATTTGATGCATCACATTTTCTTTAAAAAAAGGCGAAACCTTGACTTCTTGAATTGACTCAACAGAATCAAATACGTCATTAATTTTCTTATTCATTTCAACATTAGTTTTCATATATATAACTTTAGATGCATAAGTTTTAAAAAACTTGTGCTAATGTTCATTTTTATAGTAATTTTCTAAAACACTTTGTAAATTCTTTTTCGCTCTAAACATAATAGACTCAACCGAAGATAAGCTCCGTTTAGTAATTTCCGCGACTTCTTGATAACTCTTTCCATCAATTTTATGAAGTGTAAAAACAACACATTGACTTTCTGGTAAACTATTAATCGCTTTAAACAATGTTGCGCTTAGTTCTTTGTTTTCGAGTAAAATCCCTGGATGATTCATTTCAGTGAAATAATTTGTTTTATCCATAGGAATTGCATTTCCTGTTATAGACTGCAAAAAAGCAAAACGTTTTTTTGTATTCTTTTTTCTAATAAATTCTAAACATTTATTAGTTGTAATTCTATATATCCAAGTAGACAATTTAGAATCACCTTTAAATTTACTAATAGAGTTAAAAACTTCCACAAACACTTCTTGAGCAATATCTTCTGCATCCTCTTTATTTGGTACAAAAGAAATACATGTACTAAACACCTTTTGCTGAAAATCGTCCAAAAGCTTACTATAAGCCTTGATGCTTTTCAGTTTTAATTCTTCTATAAATTGAGTGTCTGTCAAAAGATTGGTTTGTTCTTAATTATATTTAGATGCTATTTATCCTAAAAACTTGCGCTCATCTTAATTATTTTTAAAAATAACACTTTTCAATAAAGTCACATACTTTTTAAACTTTTAACTTACCTTTGTGCGTTCTTTTTTCAGGCAAATAAGACTAAAAATTGAGGACAAAAAATTGAAAACAAGTTATGAGATTACATAGAAATTTATGCTTTGCAGTAATTGACGGATTACACCTTATTTTTAATGAAGGTGAATACGCAGATAAAGTAATTCAACAATTACTAAAACGCGATAAACGTTGGGGAAGTAGAGATAGAGGTTTTGTTGCAGAAACAGTTTACACTATTGTACGTTACCAAAGACTTTATGCAGAAATTGCTAATGTAAAAGCTCCTTTCCATAGAGATGATTTATGGAGAATGTTTGCAGTTTGGGCAACGCTTAAAGGTATAAAATTACCAGATTGGAAATACTTTACAGACACACCAACTAGAAAAATAAAAGGGCGTTTTGATGAATTGTCTAAAATTAGAAAGTTTAAAGAATCTATACCAGATTGGATAGATGAATTAGGAGTAAAAGAATTAGGTGAAGCTGAGTGGACAAAAGAAATAGCGATGCAGAATGAGCAAGCTGATGTTATTCTTAGAGTTAACACCTTAAAAACGACTAAAGAAGATTTACAACTTAAGCTACAGTCTGAGGATATAGAAACTGAATTTTTACCTAATCATCCTTCGGCTTTAAAACTAAAAGAACGTGCTAATGTTTTTAGAACAGAGGCTTTTAAAAATGGTTGGTTTGAAGTGCAAGATGCTTCCTCACAACTCGTTGCAGACTATTTAGATGTAAAGCCAGGCATGAAAGTTGTTGATGTTTGTGCAGGTGCAGGTGGTAAAACTTTGCATTTAGCTTCTTTAATGGAGAACAAAGGTCAGTTAATTGCTATGGATATTTACGAAAGTAAATTAAGAAAACTAAAGGTTAGAGCACGTAGAAATGGCGTTCATAATATTGAAATGAAAGTTATAGATTCTACTAAACCAATTAAGAAATTGCATGATAAAGTAGATCGCTTATTAATAGATGCACCATGTTCTGGTTTAGGTGTGTTACGAAGAAATCCTGATGCTAAATGGAAATTACAACCAGAGTTTATTGAGAACATTAAGAAAACTCAACTTGAAGTTTTAGAACAATATTCTAAAATGGTGAAGACTGGAGGGAAAATGGTATATGCAACCTGTTCTGTTTTACCATCTGAGAATCAGAAACAAGTTGACATATTCTTAAAATCTGAAGCCGGAAAAGATTTTACTTTTGTTAAAGACAAAAAAGTATTAGCTCATAAATCTGGATTCGACGGATTTTATATGGCACTTTTAGAAAAAAAATAGCATAAATTAATAGCTAACAATTATTACATATGAAACACCTTTACTTATTTTTCTTATTCATTACAACTATAGGGTTTGCACAAATTCCATCTAATTATTATGATAGTGCAGCTGGTTTAACCGAATATGCATTAAAAACACAATTAAAAAACATAATCACCAATGGTCATTCTGATCAAGGTTACGGTAGTTTATACTCAGGCTATGTAACAACGTTTACAGATACAGAATATGAAAACGATGGTACAATATTATTGTACTATACAGAAAACCCTAGCGGAACTGATCCATACATTTTTAATCATGGTTCTAATAATTGTGGTAATTATGGTGCTGAAGGCGATTGTTATAATCGTGAGCATTTAGTTCCTCAATCTGCTTTTGGTAGTGCTTCACCAATGAAAAATGACATTCACCACGTTATACCAAGTGATGGTTATGCAAATGGACAACGAGGAAGCTTTCCTTTCGGAACTGTAAGTTCTGCCAGTTGGACATCTCTAAATGGTTCAAAAAAAGGATCAAGTAGTGTTTCTGGTTATTCAGGTACTGTATTTGAACCAATAGATGAATTTAAAGGTGATATTGCTAGAGCTGTACTTTATTTTGCTGTACGTTATGAAGATACTATGGATAACTATGGAGGATTTGACATGTTTAATGGTACAGAAAACCAAGCTTTAGAAGATTGGGCTATTACTATGCTATTAGATTGGCACTATAATGTTGATCCTGTTGACCAACAGGAAATAGATAGAAATAACGCTGCTTACAATTACCAAGGTAACGCAAACCCGTTTGTAGACCATCCAGAATATGCAAACATGATTTGGAACCCTACAACAGATACAGAAGCACCAACAGATCCAATTAATTTAGTAGCTTCTAATCCTACTGATAATACAATTGATTTAAATTGGACGGCTTCTACTGATAATATTGCAGTGGATTCTTATGATGTTTACATGAATGGTACTTACTCATTCAATGTGGTTTCTAACACTGCAATAGTTACTGGGTTATTACCAGATACTAATTACTGTTTTACAGTTAAAGCTAAAGATGCTGCCGGAAACAATTCAGGATTTAGCAATCAATCTTGTGAAACAACAACCAATAATGGAACTGTTGGTGGAGGTTCAGAATGTCTTGCTGAAACTTTTGATAATTTAGGAACTTCTTCTGGTTCTTATTCTGATGTAACTTGGACGGGCGATGATGGAGGTACATGGAATGCTACCGATGCAAGAACAGACCAAACATTAAACACAAGAGCAATTACGGTTAGAAATGGCTCATTAACATTACCAACAACTTCTGGAGGAATTGGTTCTTTAACTGTAACTACACAACGTGTTTTTAGTGGTGGTAGCGGCACATTTAATCTTAACGTTAACGGTACAACCGTTGGCACTATCGCCTACGGAGACACTGAACAAACTATTACAATTCCTAATATCAACGTAGAAAACAATGTTACAATAGTTATTAATGGTAACAGTGGCACAAGTAATAGAGTTATGTTTGATGACCTTACGTACACTTGTTATTCTGGCTTAAGTACAGGAGAATATAACATCAATTCTGTAAAACTACATCCAAACCCTGTTAATAACAATCTCACTGTAGATTTAAAATCTAATATTGATACAGACATAGAAATCTTTGATATTCTCGGAAAGCAAGTGATAAAAAAGGCTATCAACAAAACGAGTACCTTAAATCTTCAAGCTTTAAAAACAGGAATTTATATTATAAAAATTACTCAAGGTAATTCTACAATTACTAAGAAATTAGTGAAACAGTAAACTTATCTTACAATTTATAAAAGCAGCTTTTAGAGCTGCTTTTTTTTGTTTAAAACTTGTTGAATACTTCATTATTTGAAATTCAAATCATATATAGATTATCACAAAATGGATTAACTTTGCGTTTTAATTTTCACGTCAAATATCTCAAATAAATGATTCATTTCTTCGGAAACCAAAACAGTAAAGTATTCGCTGTTCAAGCCACAAAAGAATTATCAACTGCAACCATCTCAAAATTGACATGGTTATTTGCCAACCAACCTAAAATAGAACAAGCATCTCTAGATGCTTTTTTTGTTGGACCAAGAGCAGCAATGATAACACCATGGAGTACAAATGCTGTTGAAATTACTCAGAACATGGGAATTTCTGATATTATTAGAATTGAAGAATTCACTTCAGTCACAAATGATTTCAAGGATTTTGACCCAATGATTTCTGAAAAATATCAAAGTTTGAATCAAGAAATTTTTGATATCAATATTCAACCTGAAGCGATTTTAAACATTGAAGATATTTCAGCCTATAACGAGCAAGAAGGTTTATCGCTTAGTGAAGAAGAAGTTGCATATTTAGAAGGTGTTGCTAAAAAAATTGGCAGACCTCTAACGGATTCTGAAGTTTTCGGTTTTTCTCAGGTCAACTCAGAGCACTGTCGTCATAAAATATTCAATGGTACATTTGTTATTGATGGAGAAGAAAAAGAAACCTCTTTATTCAAACTTATTAAAGAAACATCAAAACAAAATCCAAACGATATTGTTTCAGCATACAAGGATAACGTTGCTTTTATAAAGGGACCTGTTGTTGAGCAATTTGCACCTCAACGTGCTGATATTCCTGATTATTATACAACAAAAGATTACGAATCTGTAATATCATTAAAAGCAGAAACTCACAATTTCCCAACAACCGTTGAACCATTTAATGGCGCAGCAACTGGTTCTGGTGGAGAAATTAGAGATAGACTTGCTGGAGGAAAGGGCTCATTGCCTTTAGCTGGAACAGCAGTTTACATGACCTCTTATTCAAGATTAAATGATGAACGTCCTTGGGAAAAAGCATTTCCAGAACGTAAATGGTTGTACCAAACTCCAATGGACATTTTAATTAAAGCTAGTAATGGTGCTTCTGATTTTGGAAACAAATTTGGTCAACCTTTAATATGTGGTTCGGTATTAACCTTTGAGCATAGCGATACTAATGGTAAAATCGGTTACGACAAAGTAATTATGCAAGCTGGTGGAATTGGATATGGTAAAGCAGATCAAGCCTTAAAAGACATCCCAAAAGAAGGTGATAAAATTGTTATTCTTGGTGGAGATAATTACAGAATCGGAATGGGTGGAGCGGCAGTTTCTTCAGCTGACACAGGTGCCTTAGCTTCTGGGATAGAATTAAATGCTGTACAACGTTCTAATCCAGAAATGCAAAAACGTGCAGCAAATGCCGTACGTGGTATGGTAGAAAGTGAAGAGAATTTTATTGTTTCTATTCACGATCATGGTGCAGGTGGACATTTAAATTGTTTATCAGAATTAGTTGAAGATACAGGTGGACATATCGATTTAGATAAATTGCCTGTTGGAGACCCTACATTATCTGCTAAAGAAAAAATTGGTAACGAATCTCAAGAACGAATGGGATTAGTTATTGCAGATAAACATTTAGACATTTTACATAAGATTGCAGATAGAGAACGTTCTCCTATTTATGATGTTGGTGAAGTGACAGGAAAACACAGATTTACTTTTGAATCTAAAACGACTGGTGAAAAACCAATGGATTTGGCATTAGAAGATATGTTTGGAAGTTCTCCTAAAACCATAATGAATGATGTTACTGTAGAAAAAGAATATAGTGGTATTTCATATAACACTAAAAATTTCTACGATTATTTAGATCAAGTCTTACAACTTGAAGCTGTGGCTTCAAAAGATTGGTTAACAAATAAAGTTGACCGTTGCGTTGGTGGAAAAGTTGCTAAACAACAATGTGTTGGCCCTTTACAAATACCACTAAACAATGTTGGTGTAATGGCATTAGATTTTAAAGGAAAGGAAGGTATTGCAACTTCAATTGGGCACTCTCCTATTTCTGGTTTAATTAATCCTGAATCGGGAAGTCGTAATTCTATTGCAGAAGCTTTAACCAATATTATTTGGGCACCTTTAAAAGAAGGTTTAAAAAGTGTTTCGCTTTCTGCAAATTGGATGTGGCCTTGTAAAAACGAGGGTGAAGATGCACGTTTGTATGAAGCTGTTAAAGCGATTTCAGAATTTTCAATAGACTTAGGTATTAATGTACCAACAGGAAAAGATTCGCTTTCAATGAAGCAAAAATATCCTGATGGTGATGTTATTTCTCCTGGTACAGTGATTATTTCTGCAGCGGCTAATTGTAATGATATAACTAAAGTTGTTGAGCCTGTTTTACAAAAAGGAAAAGGTTCTATTTATTATATTAATCTTTCTCAAGATTCTTACGAGTTAGGTGGAAGTTCTTTTGCACAAATCAATAATAAAATAGGTAATACAACACCTAATATTAAAAGTGCAGCTTACGTAAAAACTGTATTTAACACCATTCAAGATTTAATAAAGAAAGATCAAATTGTTGCAGGTCATGATGTGGCTTCTGGTGGATTAATTACAACTTTATTAGAACTTTGTTTTGCTGACAACAACTTAGGTGCTGAGTTAGATTTAACAAGTCTTGGTGAAAAAGATTCGTTTAAAGTCTTGTTTGCAGAAAACGCAGGACTCGTGTTTCAATCTGCAGATGATTCTATTGAAGTAGAATTATCTAAAGCTAACATTGAATTTCATAAAATTGGTGACGTTACTGAAAGTGATGTTTTAGGAATTATAAATGGTAACGAAGTATTTACCATGACTATTTCGAGATTAAGAGATAAATGGTTTAAAACCTCTTACTTACTCGACCAAAAACAAACTGCAAACAGCTTAGCTAAAGATAGATTTGATAACTATAAAAATCAAGCCTTAGACTTTAAATTGCCATCGCATTTTACAGGTAAAATGAACCAAATCGACTCTAACAAACCAAGACCAAAAGCTGCAATTTTAAGAGAAAAAGGAAGTAATTCAGAAAGAGAAATGGCCAATGCCATGTATTTAGCTGGTTTTGATGTTAAGGATGTTCATATGACGGATTTAATTTCTGGTAGAGAAACACTTGAAGATATTCAGTTTTTAGGTGCTGTTGGTGGTTTCAGTAATTCTGATGTTTTAGGTTCTGCTAAAGGTTGGGCTGGCGCTATAAAATATAACGAGAAAGCGAACAAAGTGATTAACAATTTCTTTAATCGTGAAGACACGCTTTCTGTTGGAATCTGTAATGGATGTCAATTAATGATGGAATTAGATTTAGTAAATCCAGAGCACGAGGTTCATGGAAAAATGACCTATAATGATTCTCATAAACATGAAAGTGGTTTCACTTCTGTTAAAATTCAAGAAAACAATTCTGTAATGCTATCTAGTTTAGCTGGCAGTACTTTAGGTGTTTGGATTTCTCATGGAGAAGGTAAATTTAGCCTTCCATATGCTGAAGACAAATACAATATTGTTGCTAAATATGGTTATGCTGAATATCCTGCAAATCCAAATGGTTCAGATTTTAATACAGCTATGCTAAGTGATAAAACGGGTAGACATTTAGTTACAATGCCACACATTGAGCGTTCTATTTTTCAATGGAATTGGGCTAATTATCCACAAGATAGAAACGATGAAGTGTCACCTTGGCTAGAAGCTTTTGTTAATGCTAGACTATGGTTAGAAAAGTAGATTCTTAGTTCTACTTTCTGATGGAAAACAAATAATTTTCTTACTATGTAAAAAGCACTTTCAAAAAATTGAAAGTGCTTTTTACTTTTCTTAAACTTCGATTAAATTTTAAAAATACTCGGTATTTTGAAACTACAAATAAGGCAGAATCCCGTAACTCGATTCTAACATTCCTACAGCAAGCATCGCTAAAATACAAATGATTAGAATTCCTAATGGAATAACCCATCGATCTACCAACGATAGATTTTTTGGTCTTTCTTTGTCTCCTATTAATCCGTTATTGTCTAAAAACATAGCTAATGCCCAAGCTAATACAGGATTAGTCACCATAGCTGTGAAAATACAGATACCTGCAGCTTGCGAACAAGCACTTTTTTTAACCATCTGAATTCCTGCCTCTATCATAGGTAAAAATACACCAACTAAAAGTGCAATTGCTCTTACAGGAGGCCAAACAGCAACGTCCATTGGAGCTCCTAAAATAGCTACAATAATAACCATTAGCCCTAATAAAATTGCTCCTGCCGGAATTGGTCTTTTAGCAATAGCAGCAGGTATCATATACGTTCCCCAAGATGATGTAATATTACCACCACCAACTGCGGTACCAACCATTTGCCTTATAGAACACATAGTCATCGTATCATCAACGTCCATTAGCACTTTTTCAGATTTCTTAGGATAATTCATTTCTTGAAAAATACGGTGTCCTAAAAAATCAGGAGACCACATAGCAACTGCTAAAATTGCAAAAGGTAAAGAGGCTAAAAAGTGTTGTGTATTTGGCAGACCAAGCATCCAACCTTCCTCTGTATTTCCCCACCAATAAACCGGATTAAGATTTGGTAATCCCATTTGCGTTGTAAACTGAAGATCAAAACTAGCACCTCCAATTAATGCAACTACTAATGCTGTAATTGCACAAGCGGGAATTGCCAACCAACGCTTCTCTACTCTAGCAAGATAACTATATAATATCACAGTAACAGCCAAAATAATTAACCCAAGATATCCCATTGATCCTGCTTCAACAGATGTGGACTCTAGTCCCAAACTCCATGTTTGAATGGTTTTAATCTGAACTAATGCTCCGGAAAACCCCAGAAATATTAATAATCCACCTGCAACTCCTTTACTTGTTAAGTTTACCAAGCGAGATCCTCCTTTAAAAAAACTTAGAAGAAGTCCAAATACACCAATTAAGATTGCTAAGGCTAATGGATGTGCACCAGCTAAAGCAATACTTGCTATAAGCGGAATCATAGGACCATGATTTCCTGCTAAATTTGCTCTTGGATTAAAAAATCCTGAAGCCAAAATCACAAATAACAGAGCAGGAATTAACATCTCAACTCGTGATACTTCTATTGCAAATTCTTTTCCTAATGTAACATGGTCCCATGCTTCGGTTAAGCCTTCTGCCCAAGCCATCATTACTGAAGAATACATGGCTACAATCCCAAGAGTTCCGGCAAATGCAGGCACTAAATCTTCCCATTCAAATCTAAAGTCTCTTCCTGGTAAATTCAGTTTATACCTTCTAGGTTTCATTATTTGTAACTCATGATCTAAATATTCTGATCGAGTTTCAAATTCTGACGCCTTTTTATGTTCTTCTTTATAAGTTTTCATGCGATTGTATTTTCTGCGTGAAATTGTGTTTTAACTATACTTATTCTGAAGTGTTTTACACTTTTAAAATAGTATGTACAAGCTCTTTATTTTATATGTTAACTCTTAAATAACAAACAACAAATTACACTCCTAAAAAGATATCACATCTCTTAAAGACCTATATTACAAGTAATTTATTTTTTTGAACGTGTTAGTTAACTTTAACTTTTTTGAAATAGTTACTGAGAATATTTGATGCTTCTATTAACTCCTCTTCTGTATTTTCTCTTGCATCTTTCAATTCATAATCCCAACCTAAAGCTTCCCATTTGTGGATACCTAATTTATGATAAGGTTGCAACTCTATTTGCTCTATAGTTTTATAGTCTTTAAAATGTTTACCAAGCGCATGCAGTAATTCTGGTTTATTAGTAATACCCGGAATCAATACGTAACGTAGCCACATTTTTTTACCTGAATCTTCTCTATGTTTTGCAAAATTGAAAGCAATCTCTTTATTAGGTTTACCAGTTAAAGCGATATAACCTTCTTCAGTCATATGCTTTATATCTAGCATTATTAAATCTGCATAATCGTCTAATAACTCTGTTGAGAAATGATTTAAAATTCTACCATTAGTATCAATATTGGTATTAATGCCTTCTTCTTTTAATCTCTTAAAAAATAGAATTAAGGCTTTAGCTTGCAACATAGGTTCACCACCTGAAACAGTAACACCACCTTTCTTCCCAAAGTAAGATTTCATTTTAATAGCCATTTGCACCAATTCCTCAATATGATATTCTTTACCTCCAGAGGTTGCAATAGAATCTGGATTATGACAATACATACATTTTAATTTACAACCTTGTAAGAATACAATAAAACGTATTCCCGGACCATCATGTGTCCCAAAGGATTCAATAGAGTGCACTCTTAGTATGTTTTCAGCTGTTTTGATTGGACTAGGTTTTAAATTAAGCATCTAAATAAAGATTGTTTTTAAACGCTTTATTTAGATGCTCTCAAAATATTAATAAAACTACATGGATTCGTGGAAAGAACGTGTAATAACTTCTAATTGCTGCTCTCTTGTTAACCTCACAAAGTTTACAGCGTAGCCAGAAACACGTATTGTTAATTGTGGATATTCTTCTGGGTGCTCCATAGCATCCATTAAAGTTTCCTTATTCAATACATTCACATTAACATGTTGTGCATTTCTTGAAAAATAACCATCTAATATAGTTGCTAAATTTTCTATTTGCTCCTCACTATCTGCCCCTAATGATTTGGGCACAATAGAGAATGTATTTGAAATACCATCTTGAGAATCTTCATAATCAATTTTAGCTACTGAATTTAATGATGCAATAGCACCTTGAGAATCTCGTCCGTGCATTGGGTTAGCACCTGGCGCAAAAGGAATTCCTTTAGCTCTACCATCTGGTGTTGCTCCTGTTTTCTTACCATAAGATACGTTAGATGTAATTGTTAACACAGACATTGTTGGTTCTGCATTTTTATACACTGGTAACTGCTTTAATTCGTTGTTAAAATCGGCTACTGCTTTTGCTGCTAATGTATCTACTCTATCATTATCATTTCCATAGCAAGGGAACTCGCCTTCAATTTTAAAATCAACAGTTAAACCATCTTCATCTCTTATAGGTTTTACTTTAGCATATTTTATAGCTGAAAGTGAATCTGCAACAATAGATAATCCTGCAATACCATAGGCAATATTAATACTTGGATTAGTATCTATAAGAGCCATTTGAGCTTTTTCGTAATAATATTTATCGTGCATGTAGTGAATAATGTTCATTGAATCATTATAAACTCTCGCTACTTCTTTCATCGCTATTTTAAAGTTAGCCATTACTTTATCATAATCTAAATACTCACAGTCACAAGCTTCAATGCCTTCTACCATTTGTACTCCTGTTTCTTCACAACGACCACCATTAATAGCTAATAATAAAGTTTTAGCTAAGTTTGTACGTGCACCAAAGAATTGAATAGATTTACCTAACTCTTGGTAAGAAACACAACAAGCAATTCCATAATCATCAGAACCTCTGCTTTTTCTCATTAATTCATCATTTTCAAACTGAATTGAAGATGTATCAATTGAAACCTTTGCACAGTAATCTTTAAAATTTTGTGGTAAATCTTCAGACCAAAGAATTGTCATATTTGGTTCTGGTGAAGGTCCTAAATTATATAATGTATTTAAGAAACGGTAAGATGTTTTAGTTACTTTAGTTCTTCCATCATCAAACATTCCACCAATAGCTTCAGTTACCCAAGTAGGATCACCTGCAAATATTTCATCGTATGCTCCCATTCTTAAGTGACGCACCATTCGTAATTTCATAACGAATTGATCTATGTACTCTTGTGCTTCTACTTCTGTGATTATACCTTCTTGTAAATCGTTCTCAATATATATATCTAAGAATGTAGAAACATTCCCTAAAGACATTGCTGCACCATCTTGTTCTTTTACTGCTGCTAAATAAGCCATATAGGTCCATTGCACTGCTTCCTGAGCATTTTCTGCTGGTCTTCCTAAATCTAAATTATACTTAGCACCCAATTGAATCATTTCTTTTAATGATTTAATTTGTTCTGAAACTTCTTCGCGCAAACGAATAACAGCCTCAGTCATTGGCCCAGTTATATTTTCTTTATCTTTTTGTTTTATTTCAATTAAGTAATTTATACCATAAAGTGCAACTCTACGATAATCACCTATTATTCTTCCTCTTGCATAATTATCTGGCAAACCAGTTAAAAACCCTAAAGAGCGGAATTTTTTAATTTCTGTGGTATAAGCATCAAAAACGCCATCATTATGAGATTTAACGTATTTTGAAAACAACTCTGTAATAGCTTCATTAGGTTTTACACCTTGTTCTGATAATGCTTTCTGAACAACTTTAAAACCTCCAAAAGGCTTCATCGTTCTTTTTAATAACTCATCAGTTTGTAAGCCTACTATTACTTCATTGTCTTTATCTATATAACCAGCTTCAAAAGAACTAACTGTAGAAATAATTTCAGTATCTACACTGCGTACACCATTATTTTGTCTTTCTTCTTTAGTTGCTTTCTTGCAAACATTCCATAATTTCTGAGTTTTTTCACTTGGTCCAACTAAAAATTCGTGTGTTCCTAAATAAGGTGTAATGTTGTTTATTACAAAATCTCTTACGTTTACTTTCTCTGTCCAAGTTCCGTTTCTAAATTGTTTTACCTCCATCGTTTTCTTTATTAATTTTTGTAATTTTTCATGTATTTTGATACTCAAAGATAAATACAGGTTGTAATCTTAAACCTGACATTTATCATCAAATGGTGGATTTCAAAAATTTTAAAGTTTTTTTTCTAGCGAAAACG
>TARA_R110002049_G_scaffold309141_1_pt1 | contig 13455 bp, 13 predicted proteins | sample TARA_R110002049 | Tara Oceans TARA_R110002049 (sample SAMEA4396941) | marine metagenome | biome: Polar Biome; feature: [SRF] surface water layer (ENVO:00010504); material: water (ENVO:00002006), including particulate matter (ENVO:01000060) such as... | depth 5 m | reverse complement strand
GCAATCAGACTATTTGGTCCACATGGTGCTGACGGGATACAGTATATCATTCGTTCTATCTAGCAAATATTTCTCGTACTCTTCCCAACGTTTTTTTCTAATAAGCATCCAAACCAATATGTTCACCTTCTTTGAATCAAGGTATTTTTTATCACCTGAAACAACTGCAATCGATGTTACAATCAGGCAAATTCTCCAGAGTGGTCTCATTTCAATTGGCACTGGGTATGCCTTATCACTTATTACAGCCCTAATAGTATTATCGTCTTGCATTATTCAAAATCCATGTAGCATTCTGCAATCCATTTAGATAAATACCCAAAAGATAATGATTGCATATTTTTATCGGACATAAACTTTGAGTGCTTTTTAAATGCTTGCTTATTATTGTCCACAACACCCTTAACGAACTCTGAATCTATTTTATCTTCAAATAATGATGCTTCTTGCATATTTTCAAGTTGAGCTCTAGCACTATCCTCAATCAACTCATACAAATCAGGATGCTCGTCTCGCAATTGCTCAAGAAATTTATCTATCTGTATATATCTTGCTATTACTTTACCTTTAAAAGTTTTAGACTTTTCGCCCATCAGTGAATTTGACTTACGATCAATATTATTAGAAAACTCTGAATTACCCGATAACCATTTAGTTTTATCCTCATCAGTTACCTCCATCAAAGGAATATCAATTGCTGAACTATACACCGACTGAGCAAAAAGCATCCCATCCCGAAATGTGTCAGCAGTTTCTATCTTCACTACAAAATCGTTATTATCAATATATGAGATATTTTCACTGACAGTCTCTTTTTTCTTTTTATTGCAGTATGTAATCAATTCTTTAGATTTATTCTCAGGTGTTAAAAGAACCCACTGATTAACAACAATATCATCCATTAATTTGGCTATTTCTTTCTCATTATCTTTTAGCTTTTTTAGGTCTTCCCTTATTTTCTTTTGAATCTTCTGCTTGTAAATTTTCATTTCTACCCCTTTCTCTGGGTAGTAACATTGAAATATTGTCCCGTCGATAGTATAGAATTCCAAACCTAAGTCCCCGCCATCTTGATCAGGAACGACCCAGAAGTTTTTTGCCCCATAGTGATGACGTAGCATTATTTCACAAAATGCTTCCCACTCTTTCGGTGACATATTTTCTATAAAACTTGCCATATTTAAGCCATGTATATTTATTTCAACACATTAAACTTTTTAAAAAGCCATTCGCAAATGTAAAATTATTTCTTTCATCATGCAGTTGATGCAACCATTTTTCACCATGAAACAGATTATTCCTCAGCCTATAAACAATAATTAGACTGCCAATCACCTTAGCTACTTTCGTTGCATTTTCATTACTTAAAGCATCCATTACCTCTTCAGGGTTATGATTCCGCTCTAAGCGCAAATATGGAAAATGCTCGGTTACTTGTCCATTGTTGAAATAACGATCTTTCAAGTAAGCTAAATATGCTTCACAATCTATTTCATCCAGACGCCCGCTCTGCTCTAAATCTGATACATACTGGCGAATAGATTGAATACTGCAATGTCTATTCATTTCAGAGCCTTCAAAAAGACTCCAGAGAAATGAAAAATCATCAATTGCGTTTCGCTCCTCTGCTGTCAGCTCGACAAAGCCGGGAACTTTATGTGATAACCACTCTAACGTTTCTGGCGTCATTGTTATCTCACCTATACTTTCCCTAAAAATGCTGAAGCTAAAACTGACTGTTTGTTTTTTTCCGCTTTTAATAACTGAGCTTCTAATTCACTCTTAAGTCGACTCATAGCATCAAATTTTTTCTCTACCTGTGAAACTATTTCAGCTTGCTCAGCGAGAGATGGTAAAGGCAACGAAATTTCTCTTACTTTACTTAAATTTAAGTTTGGCTGATTACCACCAGATGCTACCTTTCGTGTTTCTTCATAATTTTCATATAAACGAAGACGAACATATGCACGACTTGCTTTTTCTTCATCTACTATAATGGCAGCACATGCTTGATTGCATGTGGCTTGGAAAGTAATTTCTGTAACTTGCCCTCTAGTTTTTCCTTCACCATACATCGCCAATAACAATGTCCCTGGCTCAAACAACTTTAAACCACTATCTACCGCTGCCTGAGTAACGAATTGATCAGCTTGATGAGTAAATGCTTCATTTGTTGACGAACTAGTCAACCAGGGTATCGTGCCATTATCCCAAAACTCTTCAGTAGAACGCTTCGGTGTTTTACCAGTTTGAACTACAGATATTTCACCTATAGCCAATTCCTGCCAACTTTCTTCTGAAAGATTGTTTACCTCGCGCCATTCTTTGGTTAGCTCACCGGTGACGGCGGCTTTGAGGACGGATTGGCGGTATTGTTTGAGGAGTTGTTTGGCTTTTTTTAGGGCTTCGATGCCGGAGTCGATATGGGAGAAGAGTTCTTCGATTTTAGCGACGATGTGTTTTTGTTGTTCGGGTGGTGGAACTGGAACATATGCTTCCTTCAGGTATTGGAAGTGCCGAGAATATCCTTTGTTCGGTAATTTAATCGCCTGAAAAATATAAAAACACCACTTCGGATCTACGCCTAGTGGCTTCATGATTTTTACACCATCAGCACCCGGCACAAATTGGAAATTAGCAAACTTAAACGCCCTTGTGTGGTCACCAAAAACTATAAATGGCGGCTCTTCTTCAATAACAAGGTCCTTATCGTTTGAATAACCACCTATAAAATCTTGCCCCTGATCAATCACTGGGTAGTCGCCTTCTGCAAGATACTTCTTTTGGGCAAGTTTTTTATTGTTCGCTGAGACCATCTGCACAATTTCAGATACAGATGAATCAGCCCACCCTTCAGGAAGGGCTTCTAGCTTTTCCAGATGAGTTTGGTTTACATCACTCATGTAACACTATTTCCATTTTTCTGGATTCCCATCTGCGCGGGAATGACGGCGCTTGCTTCACTCATGCAATCAGGTATCCGTTCAATTCTTGGATTAAATTATCTAAATCTTTACCAAACAACTCTCTCGCTTTTAATAACCCACCCTCCTGGGTAAAGGGGATGTAGTTAAAGTCTTCTACTGTCATTTCGGCATTTTGGGCGATTTGGTCTTTTATTTTGTTTAGCCAGGCGAGTTGGTCCTTACTAAATACTGGATTCCCGCCTTCGCGGGAATGACGGGAGGTGTCGCTGGATTGGCGAGCAGCCTCTTGTTGTTTTAGCCAGTTGTCAAATCGCTCGTTGACCAGTTCGGTAAAGGGTTCGAGCACGTCGGTGACGCCTGTCGCCAGTCTGAGGAGGCTTATCAATATGGGCAATTTGCTCTCGGGCGGGGCGCCTCTTACTTTGGCTTTTTTCAGTTGTTCGTAGGCCTTCCAGACTTCGACCGGAGCAATATGATACGGCGGTTGTTCGATCTCTTCGACCAGCTGATTGATCATCTCGTAACTAAGATGACGTTTTTGGTAGGGCTGTTTGTAGATCAGCTCGATGGCATCGATATCGTTCTTGTGGTCCTGGATGAATTGTTGCCAGTTGTTAATAAGGCCTTCGGCTTTTTCGGCGTCAAAGCCTGCATCAATCACAGTATCCGGACTGTCGTCGATGAGTTGATCGGTCTCTTTGCGAAATGCTTCAAGCATTTCACGAAGCACTGGATCGTGAAATGGTTTTATTAATAACTCTGCCTTAGGCTTAAAGGCAGCTTGAATATCTTTTTCTGTTGGCTCCTCAGTCTTGAAGTGAGTTTTCGCCGCTTCAATCAAAGGTTCTTCGTTCGTTGCATGTATCAGTTCACCGGCAATAAGCGCGAGTGGTTTTCCTGCTAGCTCGGCTACACGTTTTCTTTGTTGATCGTTTAAGTTTAAATCTAAACGAATCATACGATTACCAAGTGCACGTAGGGTTTCTGAATGTCGATCTCCTCTTGCGACTTGCTCCATGAGCTTAGCGGTCGAAACACTAGGTTTTGTTTCCAGTGACTTTGTTTCGGTTTTATCAGTTTCTGTAACGCCTACACAATCAACCAATACGAATCGATTTTTCCCTGAGGCATCCGGAGTCACTTTATGTAACTCATCAATATCAATAATGCGGGTACCGCGCCCTTTCATTTGTTCATAATAACTTTGGCTTTTGACATCACGCATGAACATAACGCATTCCAAAGGTCGGATATCGGTGCCGGTGGCGATCATGTCGACGGTGACGGAAATACGAAATTGTGGATCAGTTCGAAAAGCTTTAATTGACTCGTCCGCAGCTTTCTTTCCAACTTTATAGGTAATCTTTTTGCAAAAAGCATTTCCTTCATCGAAAACTTCACGTATGGCATCAACGATACGATCGCAGTGGTCGTCGTCTTTTGCAAAAACTAATGTTTTAGGTACCCATTCCATTCTTTCATCTTTCCAAATACGATTTGGAAAGCATTCTCGAAGACAATTATCTTTAAAAGCTTGGATGACAGTACGAATCTGGTTGGGCGCTAGTACACTTCGATCAAGTTTCTTCGCTTCCCATTTTTCTTCTTCGTCTAAAATTTCTAGTCGTTTTTGCTTGGTGAGGCGGTCACGTATTTGTACGGCTGCACCTGCTTCAATGATATTGCCCTGTTCAGTAAGTTCAGTCTTGATACGGTAGATGTCGTAGCCCACATTGACTTTGTCTACGACTGCATCTTCATGCGTGTACTCTGAAACCAGATTCTGATTAAAGAAACCAATCGTCTTTTTGGTGGGTGTGGCGGTGAGACCAATCAGAAAAGCATCGAAGTATTCGAGCACCTGGCGCCAGAGGTTATAGATGGAGCGGTGGCATTCATCAATGATGATGACATCGAACTCTTCAATGGGGATGTGAGGGTTGTAGCTGACTGGCCTTGGCTCTTTGTTAATAGTGCTGGCCTCGACTTCAAAGCCCGAATGTTCGTCGGCTTCATCATCTAATTCAGAATTAGTTAACTGCGAGTAGAGTCGCTGAATGGTAGAAATCGTTACCTTGGTTGCATCTGGTATTCCAGCCCTACCTAAAATATTCACGTTATAGTGTTGAGTAAACTTTCTACCATCTTGCGGAATTACAAATTGCTCGAACTCATCTTTGGCATTGGTTGCTAGGTTGCCTCTATCGACTAAAAATAAAACGCGCCCTGTTTTTGCAAACTTAGCTAAACGATAAACTTGGGTAACCGCTGCATAGGTTTTTCCCGAGCCTGTTGCCATTTGTAACAAGGCACGTTCTCTACCTTGTTTAAGGCTATGCTCAATACCTTTTATAGCTTTAAACTGACAATCGCGTAGATTCTCGATATTGAGTTCTGGAATATCATGAAAGCGCTGACGTAAAGTAGTACCTTCTTCTAGCCAAGCTTTGAAAGTTTCGGGCTTGTGGAAATGAAACACGAAGCGGGAACGTGGATGAGGGTCGCGTTCATCTCGAAATCTAATTTCGTTATTCGTGGCTTCGTATAAAAATGGTAAAGGTTGGTCTTCAGGCACCCAGCGTTCTACATAGTTGGCTGACGAAACGGAATATCTTGCGGACTGCTCGGCGACGTGTCCCAGATCTTCACCTTCACGCTTGGCTTCGATGATTCCACAGGCTTTTCCGTCGATAAACAACATGTAGTCGGCGGGACCAGTGGAAGTGTCCATTTCCCGAACAGCCACACCTAATGATTCAAATAAATTAATCCGGGATTTATCTTGAATGAGCCAGCCTGCAGAAATTAATTTCTCATCAATCTCTTTGCGCGTTGTAGCTTCGTCTTTATCGGTATGCGGCGACATTAATTCTAATTATTTTAATTTGATACCATTACACACTAAAAGTACTCTTTTGGCATCGCCTAATTGTACTAAGTGCTATAAATTTAGAATTAGCGTGTTGCTTAATGTACATTTTATAACACCCTTTTTTCGTTAATCATCCAATTGCTATCTTATGCAAGTTACTTTCCCTGAGTAACAATCAAGTTGATGATTTCAAATGTGCGGGTGTAAATGAGGTGTAAAATTAGAATTAATGACTTTAGCTCAAATAATTAACTCTAAGTTATTGTCATAACCATATGACTTATATGGTGCCCGGGGCCGGAATCGAACCGGCACGCCCGTGAAGGCGAGGGATTTTAAGTCCCTTGCGTCTACCAATTCCGCCACCCGGGCATTGGGAGCGGTTTTTATTAAACCGAACAAATGTCACTTGCGTAGCATTTGTTGTACAAGTATTGGCCACTTGTGTGTTCGTTGATATTGATTGTTTACAGAATTGAATGTAAGAGAACATCCAAAAGGCCATAATTCAATAATTATCAACTGCTTATCTATTCACTGTTTCTAAAGCATATAAACATGGTTTGTTAAACTCATGTTTTATATAGATTTAAGGTTCTTAGAGAAAGTGAATTGAGGCGAGGATAGTACTGATAATACCCTGCCCGATCAAGTGCAATCTAACTGTCTGTTACCCGCTTATTATGTGTTCAGTTATTGCTGCTATAATGAACTCTATAAGACATGTTCATAACATTATTACTATGGGTCTGGATTTTTAGTGAGGTCTGTCTGTAGAAACGCACAGGTGTAGATAATCTAAAGTAACGCTTAATCTATATATATGATTATCCAGGCAGTCAGTTTGGCATTTAGTTAATTAATAGTCACTGCTCCTGCTTCTTGTCTTGGACTGAACGGCCTTATTAAGCCCATATATTCAGATTGATTATATTAGGAAGCTCATTAATTGTATTTCAACAACTATTATGCGTTCACATTATGCAAAGATGCCCGTTGCATTTATTATTTGCCAGCTTTATAGTTAACTTAAATAATAATTAATATTCGCACTTATTGAACATTTTATGAGCAAGCCGACTACATATACCACCCCTGATAAAGGCATCACTGGTTTCTGGAAAGAGCTTGTTAACCTTTACCCCACCATGACGGATAAAGACAAAGCATTCATGAGGCAACAGGCCGATAAACTTGCCTATTCAGCAGAAGATGCTGAATCATAAAATATTCAAAAACTCATCATTACTGCCTGGCATTTAAAGATACTGTACCAGGTGCGCTCAAAATAACATTTAGCACGAATTTACTCGTACTGATTCCCTCACCCACCCCATAAATCTCGCCTGCAAATATTCAGGGCAATGTTTGAAACTTAAATACAGATAAAGGCTGGATACGTCATGTACGGCTGTGCTTAAACCCGTATTAAGATATATTTGGGTTACACATTCGTTTTGATGTGGAGGCGAGTAGCGGAATCGAACCGCTGTACACGGCTTTGCAGGCCGCTGCATCACCACTCTGCCAACTCGCCGTGGTATGAACTACTTGGTCTTCAGTATAAGAACGATGATGACACCTGTTCTTATGTGATAATCTACTTAATAATGTTACTGTAACTTACTAATATTTAACAAGTAATTATCTATTCCAGGCTAATAGCGTTAGCCTGCTTCGCGAAGTTGCGAATTATAACCAATATTTTTTACATCGTTTGGTTTATTTAAACGCCTGCACCTTCTCCTGAATTCACACGATTCAGCACTGTCATGGTTGCATACAGGCTTAATCTTTACGGTATTGATTAGATGAATTCGTTCGAATTGGAGCGGGAAACGAGATTCGAACTCGCGACCCCAACCTTGGCAATATTATACTTTTAACCAGCCTTTTTCAATATTTTTCAAAAACTTAGACGATTATAAGATAATGCAAAATTAAACAAATTTATACGAAATTGAACAGATTACTATAAATAGCGAGTCACCATTATTTTCCTACACAACATACTATTTGTTCTTTATTTAATGTCTTAATTTCCTGCTCAATTAATTCCTGGTCTTTTTTCAACTGTTCAAGTTTATCGTCACGGGATTTAATCTCACGTTCAAAATCAATCTCTCTAAATCGATCGTCTGTTCCCTGTGATTCAATCGAGTTAATGCGTTCACGCAACTCAATAAATGCAATATTATCTTTTTCTTTTTTCTCTGATAACTTATTAGATAAGTTGGCGTGCCTGGTAGTATCGCCCTGGATATAATCGCGAAAGGATGCTTTTACCTCCTGTATTTCGCGCGTGAATTGTGTTTCGTTGGCTTCAATTTTATCTTGAATAGGCGTGGTAAAAATAGCGGCTATCGAAGCAAGAGCCACAATAGAAACTCCGCTAGTGATGATATGAGCACGACTAGAATTACCGTTGACATTACCATTCTTTCCATTCCCGTTGTTTGAGTTGTCTACTGACATAACACATTATTTGATTTCATCGTTTAATAAAAACTGTACGACTATTACCAATGTTTTTAACACTCTATCTTTCTGCTGATTAGTTAAACTATCCCACTGTTTATCTATTTCACCAGGCGTTAGAGACAAGATGCTTTTAATAAATTCATCTTCTTTTATAGCCTTTTTCGCTTTTGCGCTGACCTTGGACGGGTAACTAAGACGCGACAATTTCTATTACCTTATCCAGTTTAGGAAAGCATTCGAAATTAAATTTATACGACCCTTCCAGGTCTGTTGTAAAAATTAATGTTTCGTCTGTTTCCGTGAATGTCATAATTGAATTATCCGGCCCGGTAATCGTTACATCTGTCGGGTTTGGAATATTAGAAAATGTTATCTCGTCATTGTCATTTGCTATAATAGTAGTCTTGTCGGCTGTTATTGGGTTCGCCGGTTTTGGCGTTATTGTTTTGCTAGACACATAATGTGTTAAGTCATTAACGTTCCCACTATTTAAAATAAACGCTTCACCGGATTGCAATTGTGTTGCAACACTTGACGCAGCGCCAACATATAACCTGTCGATTTTTCCGCTAATATGATTATAAATAAGATAATTAATCATCGCTTCGCCCCTAACGTCGTCATTGTCGCATACCGAATGTTTCCAGAATTTATCCCGAAATAACGTATATCTAGCGTATATGTCCAAGTGCCAATTCCTGGATTATCTAATACAACAATTGAAAGCGGCAGCGGCTGAGTTTGATAAATATTCGTCTCATACAAATTGGTTCCGTTACGCCTTAATAATACTTGCACTTGATTCGCTTGCGTCATAGCAATTTCACCGCTGGCCGATACAATCACCGGCCAGGGTGAGCCATCGCCGGTAACAGCAACAACTAAAGTTTGTTTTGTATCGAGCGTTGTAGTGATGCCCTGGGGGCCACTTGTAATAACGCCCTGGGGAAACGTCACCGCTTGCCCTGCTATTTTTAACGTTTCAACAGACGCGTCATTTATTTTTGCAGTGGTCACTGCTAAATCTGCAATTTTCGCACTAGTGGCCGCTAAATCTGCGATATACGCTGTACCAATCGCCGCACTTCCTATGAACTGATCTATATTGTTTTCATCGATAAATGAAGGCAGAACAAACAACGTAATATTGTCAATAATTGTCTTGTCTGTGCCCGTGTCGCTGCTATCGCCGATCACCTCAATTGTCAATGACGTTTGCGGCGTGGTCGGTCTAAAATTAAACCCGAAAGTCTCCGCCGAGCTTGAAGTAGCGAATGTTTGCCAGGCAGAATTTTCAGAGCTTCCGACAATGCGAATTTTAAACCCTGCGGCGGCATCTGCTGATGGTTGCTTAGCCTGGAGCTGTACACGCATCTGATTAGCTATGCTATTCGCGAAATTCGCTACAAACGCATCTGAGACGGTTCTAGAAACGCTGGCTGTTTCGCCACCGCCCCCATGTGTGACTAATCCGGCGACTGACCCGACGGGCGCGTCTGCGGTGGTTGTTATACTCCCGTCGTCATCTGACCAGTTTGCGGAGTCTCCATCCTCAAATGTTTCCACCCAAAAATTATCGGGTTCAATCATGGAATTAAATAAATCCTCTAAATCATTGACCGGCGGAAGTACCGACGTTGGCGGCGCGGTATAGGTCGGCGGCGTTTTAGGGACATACACATCATTAGAATATTCACGCGCGGTAAACTCTATATCGTCATCCGGGCTAAATCGCACTTCAATTATTCTAAAAGGTTTACTTGTCCACCCGAACGACGCCCTGGTAACTGTGACCACTGACCCTACTTCGACTTTTAACGCCGAAAAATTCGACTTAAATTTAATAATCTCTGATCGCCTGGACTGTTCCAAATCTGCCCGCGCGATTCGTTTAACTCTATATCTGTTTGTGGTGAATGATAATGAAAACTGTTTTTCTAAAACTGCGCCGTTGTCTTCTGTTCGGTATGTCGAATCGTCTTCTGCATGATAATTTTCTTCATATTTTGTATCTTCATCATAAAACTTAACGCGGATTCTATTTACCCTGGAGCTTTTACTCGGGCCGTCTACTGTGACGTTTCCGATAATATTCGAATCGTCAAAATCAAACGTACTTGATGTGACCCCATCGACTAATAGTGAATAAGTGCCTCCGGAATGCGTAAGAAACCCCCGGCACGAAGTCAGTATATTTGAAATATTAGAAATCGCGTCCTGGTCAATATTAATAATTCCATCGGCTGTATATTGCGCCTGACTAGGCTCTGGCGCATTAGAAACCGTTGAAGCACATGCAGCGTGCGCCACCTGGAAAGCTGTTAAATCAATTTCAGACGCCGAAACACTTCTACCATAACGAGTACTAGTAAGATAATCATATAAGACATTAGCAGGGTTATTTGAGTACGTCGCCGCCCCACCCGTAACAACATCAACAACTTTTTTTCCTCTAATATCGAACGTGACAATTGGGATGCTTGGGAATGCTTCGGCATCAAATTCTAATCTAACATAGACATAAGCAACCCCATTACCCTGGTGCGCGCTTGTCCATTTTGAACTCTGCGAAACTAAGGAACTATCTGCAGTTTGTGAATCCGCCCCTAAATGTGCATTAAGCCCGTCGCCAAAATGGTAAAGACCTGTAAATCTAGCATTATTGTATGCAACATCATTAAAATAAACATTATCCACTGCTTCTATTTCGCCTTCGCATAATGCAAACACCATATGCAAATATTTATTATCATCGCCCCCAACATCAGCAAATACCCTGGAACCTTTAATTCTTGTCTTACCGTAAGCTATCGGCAGCGGTTGTGCCGCGTTAATAATGTTAGAACGCGCGCCTCTTAATTCGCTATCTATATCAGGTAATTTATCTAGCCCTAATAATTTAGCCGTCGCAAAAGTAGTTAACGCCCCAGCAATCGGACCAAAATAAACCGTGACTACCGAGCCTACAATAATTGGGATTGCATCTGACATTTATATTAATCTCCAGACTTCCCTTTCGCTTTCTTCTATTACTTGGAAGTCTAGCGGCGATATATAAACGCCATGCTCTATAGAACTTGACATCACATGAACACCAACGATAACGCCCGTTGCAGGGAGTTTTAATTTTGTTTCTACCCCTGTGAGAATATCGCCTGTCGCGCCCTGGTAAACGTTTATTTTTTCTGCCCCTATTTGATTTAAATACTCTACCGGGTTTATATCTTTATGAAATACCGCAGCGGCTTCTAGTTTGCTATGCCAGCTTATTAACTTTTCGTGCGCTTCATCGCCCGTCATTGCTGTCATTGCTTTTAACGTTAATGCAACACAATCAGTATGCCCCCATTCAAATGCCATGCCTTTGTAGTGTTCTACCAGATCGGCCACCCTTGATTGATAATCTTTAAGTTTCACGCCCGGCCCCAATCAATATTTACAGGAACATCGGTGACATACTCAAAAAATAAATCCCCTGGGTATCTTTCCTGCTGTTCTGTGTCGTTAGTATGTATTCCTGGTTTAGTCCCGAAATCGCTTAATTTTCCAAATGCTTTCATACTTACCGACGCCGTTCCCTGGTCTATGTTCTCCGTAATAATCGGCTGGTCCATACGCCCACCAAAAAATAAGACAGGATCAACAATTAAAGCCCCGGTATCTTTATTTTCAAATGCAATATAAATATTAATAGGTCGTTCAAGAAAGTTTTGATTTAACACTCTGTATAATGGCCGTTCTTCTGATTCTATATCGACACCATCTAACTGTAATGTCACTGACTCAATATCGGGCGGCCCTGTCTCAACTATTTCACTAATATTTAATAGGCCCGCCGTTCTCATGTAAGTATCAGAATCAAATTCTATATCGTGATCTGCGCTGGTCATTCTGAGTGTATCGCCCTCGAATTCCATCTCTACTAATATAAACTGTTGTACGTCTGATTTAGCAATTTCGGCCAGCATTGCCGAACTCATTCCACGATTAGCCATTAACTAACATCCTCATAAAACGTTAACTCTTTCCCGTACCTTCCTAAATTTAAAGGCTCATAGACATTCTCATCTGAACTAAACCGGCACTTCATTTCTAAGCCGCTTGATCGTCTATGAGATTTAACTACTTCATTATCTACCAGGGCCGTTTTTAATCCTGTGTTTAATACTACTGTTCCCTCGCCCGAGCCGTTGAAAGTAACATCATCTGTAACGATGTATATTTTTTCATGCGAGGTAAACTGGATTAAATCACCTGCTTTCATAACCGCATCGGCGGGCGCACCGTCTATATCAATTTCAGTAGCCCCTGAAGCAGTAGCCCCAACGACTAACTCTGTTCCATCCCAAGCACCATTGCACGGCATGACAACAGTAGGTATTGGAAAATCAAAACTGCTACTGCGGCCTTTCTGCTTCTCTATAAATGCAAACAAAGGCGCATACGCTGCCCAGGTGTGAATTTCTGGAATAACGATATTGACTGAAAATCTATGTAACCCACGCGAACGCGTTGTTACAGATAAATTATTACTTCCAGAGACTAGCGTCGGATAAGAACTTGTTATCCTTATTTCTGTATTTTTGTAACTTAGTGTAGGGAATGTTCCTGGCATAGTTTAAAAGCTCGCTTGTATTCCTTTCCGATTGTTTGCTTTGCGGATAATATTAACTACCAGATCTTCGTTTTGAGCCATACTTCTACGGAAACTATCCGAATCATTTGAGCTGATATTAAAATTGACAATCGTTCCTGTACTAGCTGTGCCATTTGGAACGATTGTTTGTCCGCTACGACCACCAAACGCTAACTCTGGGCCGTTCTCACCAACAACACCGATTTTACCAGGCGCTAAAAACCCACCATCAGCAAAAAAACCACCAAAAATATTACTAAAGAATGAACCAAATGCACCACCTACACTGCCACTTGAGCCGCCGCCACTTTTTATATCTTCTAGCAACTTCTTAAATTCTCTTAACAATGGCTCAACAATTAATATGCGAACAGCCAAGCGCTTAAAGTCTTCAATTAATGAATCAAGTATTCCATCGAACCCTTCAAAATTGACTAAAGAATCTTCCAGCGCACTACCAAACGTTAATCCCAGCTCCTCTGCGATATCTGACATGTATCCCGTCAGCACCATGTGGACCAAATAGTCTGATTGCCTAA
>TARA_R110002049_G_scaffold5723_2_pt1 | contig 13467 bp, 19 predicted proteins | sample TARA_R110002049 | Tara Oceans TARA_R110002049 (sample SAMEA4396941) | marine metagenome | biome: Polar Biome; feature: [SRF] surface water layer (ENVO:00010504); material: water (ENVO:00002006), including particulate matter (ENVO:01000060) such as... | depth 5 m | reverse complement strand
TATCAGTAATGTAAGGATTTTCATAGCATATAAATATTTATGCGTGTCGGTGTTGGAAATGCAATGAAATTTAAAAAGCAGGGTCTTTAAACGTTAACTACTTAATATCCATGGACCCGAATCTATCTATACAACTATTAACGATTTGTTTTTGATCAGGTGTTAGCTTACTAAACTTAAGCTTTATCTTATTTTTAATTTTAAATATTTTAATACGTAGAAATAATTGCAGCTTTTTAAACGGTTTTATTTTACTATTAATATACTCAAATCTATCTATACAACTATTAATTAGCTGCTTCTGAGCTAATGTTAGTCTTCTGAATTTGAGTTTGAATCTTGCTTTAAATATGAACAATCTAATGCTCAAGCTCCAAAATATAAGTTTACAAAAATACATTTAACGTTAATCTATTAGGTGAAGGTGGTAGTACTTAAATACTATTTATATGTTTAAAAAGTTTAAACTATCATTATTCAACTGGCTACATAAAACAAAGATTTATAAATTTTTACTTCTTAAAGTAATACCTTACATTCGTTTTACTACATACTATACAACCTTTACAGGTATAAAGTATGATGCATTATCTAAGGTTATGCAACCTGGTGATGTAATATTATGCATCGATCATAAAAAGCTTACTACTATGCTTATACCAGGTACTTTCTCTCATGCTGCTATGTGCGTTTCAAATGATAGCTTATGGGAAACTAGTGAGATGAACCACCATGATTATGATAAGACAATGCTATTTGATATATGTCAAACCAGTGACCGAGTTGTAATTTTAAGGCCGCAATTACCTGAAGATGTTATCACGGCAGCAATTGAAAGATGTCGATCGTTTGCAGATGTTGATTACGACTGCACATTTACATTAGGAGTAGTATCGTTATATTGCAGCGAGCTAGTCTATATGTCTTATATCGATAATTCACTCGAGGCTAATTTATCTGATTTGGTAGGGCTTGGCAAACCTTATATAAGTCCAACAGGGCTATATAAAGCCAAAAAGCTGAAAGTGATTATCGACTCAGATGATATAGATTTATCTTTGAATACCGAAAATACTACCAACTAATCTAGAAAATATTCCCCCTTTAGCTGGTGGCACCACAACAGGTTTAACAAAATTATCCTCAGCGATATCTTCTGGATTTTTATCAGCCCGCTCTTTAGCTTTTTCAAGATCCTTTGCAGTGAAGAGATATGAACCTTCACCTTCAACTGATACGTAAAAGTATTCTTTAGCTGAAGATGTACGGGGATTCCAATTTTCAATTTTAGCCGCAAAGGCACTTTTAAGAAGTTGCTTTTTATTTTCCATAGCAAATATATTTAATAGCTCTATGTAATAAAGCATTAATTACCATGCTTCGAAGCATAATCCATAATCTCATAATGAAATCCCTTTTCAGTAATATCTGAGCTAACATTAATATATGCGATTGGATCTACACTACCTTTATTATAAACACAAATTCGTGTATTGACATCCTTCTCTAAAATGAATTCTAGATTTCCTATTTTTCCTGTGTACATTTATATTATTATTTATAAGTTATTATCGTTTTTCTTTATTTCATAGATCGCGCATTGTAGAAGATTATCACGTAAAGCGCATTTTGAATCAAGTACTACACTCTCTCCTACTATACTATCTAGGATAAAGTGTATGTAATAATTAGCAACTATAATTTTACCTTTTTCTTTATACCATTGAACATCTATACACGCACCTTCACCATCAGTCTGTATTAGCGTTCTATGAAGATTCATATTATTCTACCAAAAGCAATTCCAAACCAGTTCGAGATAGAGTCGGCATAGTTAAGTTTCGGATAAGTTTCTCAGGTGTTTGCCGAGTTTTATGAGTTTCAAACTCCGTAACTGCATTGAATGCATCCCATCTTGTTTCTCCTACATTACCTCTACCTGACTCATATAGAGACACAATCTTCTCACGCTTACCAATTCGTTTACTAGACTCTCCTTTCTCAACAGGAATTAATTGTTGAGAAAATTTAACCATTTGATCTTGAGTAAATAATTGCTCTTTTAACTGCTTGATAATACTTTCAAAATTTTGAGCTGCGCGGATTGATCCTGCAATATCACTGACCATACTATCGACTTTATTTACAAACTTGTTGTTATGATACGCGCGAACTTTACCACTAATTTTAATCTTATTTTCTCTCTGAAGAAGATGGAATTGGTTATCGCATGCAATACGAATAGTAGAAGGGATTGCTTTATTCGAACCACCTCCGGTATTATCGATAACAGTATAGAACATCGGTGTAATTACATCACCCTCAACGTCAATTTTATCTTCTAGCTCGGATTGAATAACTACTTTTCGTCCGTTTTTAGATTCTGTATAACCTACATGATTAATATTACCAATTTGATTGGAAGCAGTATTGATAATATCAAGCATTTCCTCTAGTTGGATCGGAACGTATTTCTCTTTAACTACACCGAGATGAGTATGATCATCAGTTCGCTGCAAAGAATATGTATCTGGAATTGCTCGTCTATGAGCATCATACAGTTCAACCTTCTCTACTTCGAACTGAGGAATTTCTTCTAGAGATTCAATTTTATTAAAAAAGCCCATTTTCTTATTTGTTTTTAGTTTATCTTGCTATACCACTATTATACTAGAGTTCCTAATTGATTTTTTTCGAATATCTCACGCGACGTCTCAGCAATACTAATATAAGCACGAGTAACAGCCGTAGATAATTTCTCAAACTTTCTAGCGTCTACTTCTTCTGGTGAATTACGATACGCTTTATAGGAAGGAAAGTTACAGGCTATCTTGTATTGAAATAAAGTATGCTGCAAGATATGTCTAATCTCATGCAGTATAGTACTTATATTACTATTGAGTCTTTTATACGGGGCTAGGTATATTTTAAAGTTTCGTTGATAATGTTGATCTGTATCTAAAACAACGCTAGACTGAGACTTATCACGAGATTTATGAATCTGGATATTATAGAAAAGTCGCTGGTTAAAGTTTTTCTCGAGTATCAAAGTCAATACTGAATTTAGAGTATCGAAATCGATACCAGTTTCTTTCTCAATTGCTCTTGAAGGTACAATTCTAATCATCCAACTATTTTAATTAATGGTTCATGGTATCCTTTCAGAACTAGACGCTCTCTGGCCTGCTCTGCTTCCTCTATAGTATCCAAGCGTTCCTTTAGAAATCTGAGAATACCATCTCTCTCTTTTCTATACTCAATCAGATACCTCCCATATTTAAAAGGCTTTTTTGGAAACTTTTTCGGCATACATTTATTATATAAGAGTTCCTTTTGACAATTTTATACTAGCTAGACTGATCATATTTAAGGGCAATCACCGATATTTTCGCATTTGTATTGATCCATATAGAATACAACTGTTTCTTCTAGATCAAATTCTCTTTGATCAGCGACAGCTTCTAAGTCATGACACGTGTCAATAGAATATCTAAAATCATGACCAGCTCTATCTTTAACATATTCTATATAGTCACTATATTTTCTCTCTTCATTACCGAATTGTTTCTCAACTAATCTAATAATATTACTAGCTATTTCTATATTTGTCAATTCCTTCGCTCCAGGAATATTATATACCTGACCAGGTATACCAGCATGCAATACTTCAATAATTGCTCGAGCATGATCTTGAGCATGAATCCATTCTCTAATATTTTTACCACTACCGTAAATAGGTATCTTTTTTCCTGATACCATAGATCTTATAATTGTAGGAATAAGCTTTTCGCTATGTTGACGCGGTCCATAATTATTACAACATCTAGTAATCGATGCATTTATCTTAAACGTTTCATGATATGCTTGCACAAACAAATCCGACGACGCTTTTGAAGCTGCGTATGATGATCTAGGTTGCAAAGGACTATCTTCTGTAAATGATGGGTCAGTTTCAGTTAAGTGTCCATATACTTCATCAGTCGAGACATGAACCATCCTCGCATCCATTTGCCTAACAAAATCTAAAATATTAACTGTACCGGTTACATTACTCTGCACAAAAGGCATAGAGTTTTTAATTGATCGATCAACATGTGATTCTGCAGCTAAATGAATAACATAATCAAACTTTCTAGAAGGTAAGCATGTAGCAATATCTTCTATTGCAATATCTTTAAAAATATAATTAACTCGAGGGTGACCGTCTATAATATTATTTAGAGATGAGCCAATACCCATCTTATCGATAACATACACAAAATTATTTTCATCGTGTAATAATTCTTCTACAACATACGATCCTATAAAGCCGCATCCGCCTGTTACTAAATAATATTTCATTCTTCTATACTGCTAAAGTTATTATTTTTAATTTCTTCTACATTTATATTTTTAAACATGTCTGGATTTTGCACGTATGTCATAGCCGCAATTCTATTTTTAGTTTTTGTAGTAGACCATTCATGAGATCTTGTAGTATAGATTACAGTTGGTGGTAAACTGTCACCGGTAAAAGGTTTGTCGATATAATCTTCACCAAGTATTCGAATATCTGGTTTAAAAAATTTAATAAGATCATAAAGCTCATCCTCTGTTTGATACATATAAATTTCATCTATGTATCTAATAGCCATTAATGTTTTATACCGCTCATAATATGGTACAATTGGCTTATACTTAGTAAATCTCGTTGCTGATGGATCTTTCTGTAAAAAAATAATAAACTTATCGCAATGTCTTTTTGCTTCCTCAAAGGTGTAGATGTATCCTGGATGTATAGTATCAAAATTACCAGCAGTAAATCCAACAATATCCTTTTCAGGATTGTTTTCTTTACTCTTTAGATAACCTAAACTCTTATTACAACTCGCAATATCCATACTATATTAATATAATATATAAAGCTCGAAGATCAACTTATTTGTAGTGCCTTTTTTATAGCTTCTGTTTCAGAGAGTGGGTAGTAATTATATTTCTCATTCAATTTAGTAATATCAAGCTCACAATTAGATCTCTCTGCTCTTATAAGTAGGTCTTTCATAGGAACATATTTCCACTCTGGATTTGACATACCAGCTTCTTTTAACAAGCTGACTACTTCTCTAGTATATAAAGCTTTAGGATTAACAAAATTAACTACATCAGGCTCAGCCGGTTGCTGCTGTTGTATATACTGTTCAATAAACTTACAAAGATCTGGCACGTAGGTTTTTGAATTTTTAAAATCTATAATATCATCATATTTCAGAAGTTTATTTAGTATTGACCTATTGGATGTTATATCATCATCAAACGGCATACGTATACGAATAGTAAGACCATATTCACTATTAGCTATCTCATATGCATGCTTAGATTTAGAATAGAAGGAGGAATTACTATTCATCATTCCAAAATTAGGTGCATCAGTCTCAGACCATAATTTTTCATCTCCAGTATATATACATCCTGAGGATATATGTATATAAGGAATTTGTAAACTCCTACATACATTATTTACTACTGTAGGTTTCGTTACATTTAGTTCCCAGCATTTATGCTTTTCAATTTCAGCTTGATCAACATTTGGAGAACCACAAAATCCACTGCAGTTAATAATATAATTAGCTCTTTTTTTCGTACTTGTTAAATATCTAAGTAATGTCAGTCGATCAGAATAATTAACCTGATCTTTTGATAGTATATTTACCTTATTAGAGTTAGATAAGGCATTATATAAATGCATACCTATGTAACCTTTTCCTAACAATAGTATTGATTTACTCATAATTTTCTAAGAAGTCTTTAATAGTATGGTGATTAATCTCACCATCATTAATACTCTCTATAAGCTGATCAATAAAACCATCTGCTAAGGAATCTAGCTCTTCATCTTCCAAACCATCAAGCACATCTCTAACCTTATCAAGAGCATCATAAAGATCTTCAATTGAATCGTTAAACTTGTTTAATATTTTCATTTGATTTACTTAGTTTACTAATCATTGTATTGTAGATTAAATTTTGTTAAAATTGCTTTTACTTCTTCTCTCATATAGTTAACATGATACGGTAAGAATTTATTATCTTTAAGATAGAATATAACACACTTAGCACATTTCTTATTCGTCATTACTTCATACATATATGCATATAATGATAACTGTAAAGCATATACATTAAATTCACAATTTTGTAAATGATCAACTGGAGCAAGCAAATGCTCACCATATTGGGAATGAAAATTAAACTTCTTATTGGTTTTAAAATCACCTACAATAAATTTATCACCTTTAATATTATAGATTAGATCAGCCATACCAGCAACTTTATATTCAGTATTATACACAATATTCTCACATAGTACCTTATCAACTGATCCAACCGCGCGATCAACAACACTATTATAAGCCTTAAATAACCACCCGTAATGTTCTTTAATTTCACCTAACATTATATAATCTTCTAACATTTTATGAATATCAGTACCGCGATCACAAGCTTTATTTTTCTCATACTCCCACATTTCCAAAACTTGCTCAACATTTACACACTCCCTCTTAGCTACACGAGTTGCATGAAACATCTTATCAAACGGCTTTTTAAATTTACCAAGTACTGTTGTTGCAGAAGTTAACAATCCAGCTGAGGTATGAGTATAAGTATGCTTAACAGGATCGAATACTATATCTGTTTCTTTGAACATATAATATATATTATATATAAAAAGCGTAACATTGCAACTAAATATTTACATGGCAACAGTTAAAATATCTGACTTACCACAATTTACATCTCCATTAGCTGGTACAGAGGTGTTTCCTATTGTACAGTCAAGCACTACAAAACAAGCTCCATTAAACTCAATCACAAATTTTTTGTCGACAGGGACTAATGGATTTGTTACTAGTAGTGAATATAAATCTGCGTCTGGAAATTGGGAGAGTACATATACTACTTATAAGGCATCATCTGCAGGTTATGTTTCTACTAGTGAGGAAAATACTTTTACCACCAGACAAGTTGTTGACGGTGAGTTGCAAGCATTTTGTTTTCAAGCCGGCTTTGATACATCTAATGCTGGTATATTTTCTTCCGTAGTAGGGGGATATTATAATAATATTACCGGTAATGCATCTTTCGTTGGGGCTGGTTATAATAATGATATTACTGGTAGTTGTTCTGGTATTACTACTGGACAAGATAATAGCATTACTGGTAGTTGCTCTTTTATTGGAGGCGGTTTTTGCAATACTACTAATTGCGGTACTAGCGTTATTGTTGGTGGTTGCTGCAATACAGCTTCTGGTAACGAGTCATTTATTGGTGGTGGAGCTGATAACCAAGCTACTGGTGACTGTGCTGTAGTTGGTGGTGGTAATCAAAATATTTCATCTTGTTGTAGGTCAACCGTTGCAGGTGGGCAAGGTAATACTGCAACAGACTTTTACACTACTGTTGCAGGTGGATATTGTAACTGCTCAACAAATGACTATACTACTATCGCTGGAGGATATTGCAATAATGCTGCTGGTTCAAGGAGTGTTATTGCTGGTGGTCAGCAAAATCAAGCTACCGGTGAGTCTTCGTTTGTTGGTGGTGGTCTTACTAATATAGCTTGTAGTGATTATAGTACTGTTGGTGGCGGGCGTAGTAATACAACTGGTAGTGGCTTTAGGCATTATAATACTGTTGGTGGTGGGTGTGGTAATACAGCCTTTGCTATCTATTCTACTGTTGGTGGTGGGCAATGTAATACAGCGGTTGGAACGAACAGTACTATTGCTGGTGGCTTTTCAAGTTGTGCAACCGGTGCTTGTTCATTTATAGGTGGTGGTGAGTGTAATTGTGTTACACATGCGTACTCATCAGCTATTGGAGTTTGCGTTCACTCAGTTAGCGGTAGTATGTTACATGCAAATAGATTATGGTTAAGTGCTGGTGCACTACCTACATCTAATCCAGGTGTTGTAGGAGTTGTATGGAATGATAGTGGTACATTAAAGATATCTGTCTAAGCTAAGGTTTATACGTTGAATTGCTCAAATACAGTCATATATATAATATATGGCTAAGGATAAATACGCACTGTTTCATTTAGATGGTGGTGTAGGTAAGCATATCGCTGCTACAGCTGTAATTAAAGCTTATAAGCATCAACATAAAAATAGAAAAGTTATTGTTGTATGCGCTTGGCCGGAAATATTTTTAGGTAACGCTGATATATTTAAAGTTTATAGAACTGGTAACACCCCTCATTTTTATAAAGACTATATCTATAATAAAGATACAAAAATATTTGCGCATGAACCGTATAAAGAAGCTTCTCATATTCTCAAACAAACTCATTTAATTGAAACCTGGTGCAAATTAGTAGATGTATCATTAGAAAATGCTAAAACAGATATAACTTGTAATTTTAGAGAACAAGAAGAAGCTTTATCATTAATTGTTAACCCATCTAAAAAACCTGTTCTGATTATTCAACCATTCGGTGGACCTTTAACTGATATTCATGATTCAAATGATGTTAAGCAGCAGTTTAACTATTCGTGGATGAGAGATATACACCCGGGTGTTGCTCAGCAAATTGTTGATAAGCTAGTAAGTAGGTATCATATAGTACATATATGTAATAGTAATCATCCACAGTTGCAACATGTTCAGCGTATTGATCAAATTTTACCTAAAAAGGTTTTAATTAGTTTATTATTATTTTCTAATAAACGGTTATTAATTGATTCATCATTACAGCATGCTGCAGCTGCTTTAAATCTACCATCTATTGTTGTATGGGTTGCAACTCAACATAACATATTTGGATATGATATCCATAAAAATATAGTACCTAATAAAACATATCCTGAAGGTACAGTAGATTCATACCTATATGATTATGACTTCACCGGTAGATTACATGAATGTATGTATAGCTCCCCTGCAGAGATTTATGATGCTAGTACTATTATTAATGCTATAGAGACTTAATAGTAATCTCCATAAATTGAATCATCATTATCATCCATATCAAACACATTAGTCTGAGAATCTTCATTTACATCCCAAGTATAAGACTTATCTGGCGAAGCACTAGTACCTGGTATGTTAGTTGACAATACACCAGAGAATGAATTTTCAAACACCTGATCATTTAGCGCTTCAACAGGAGCATTAGGCTCAAACGAATACTCATATCGTTTAGCTCTTAGTCTATATACATAATGACCGAGAATTGGATTAATTGAAGATATATCATCATCACGTCTTTCAGTTATTTCATATACTTTTGCGCCTTTACCATTCGGTCTATCACAACTGAGTATACCTATTACTACTAAATCACCAGATTTAGGTTCAACAATCTGACCTACGCTAGCGTAATCATAGAAGCTACTCGCTGCAGTTGTAAACGTATCAATATGAACAAACCCTGTAAAATCATCTGACGCGTCAAAACCAAACTTACTTAATGCGAGACTATTTTCATCTAGCTCTATATACATTTGCATGTCTAACGGGCCTTGAAATGATTTAGTTGGCTCTTCACCGTATAGTAAATTTGCTGCAGATAGATTAAATGTATTAATATAATAGCTTATGCTTATACCGTAATTGTTAATCAGGTCATTATATGCTTGATCATAAACGAGCTGTTCAGCTTGTAAGTTTTCTGGATTGACAAATTTACCACACGCAGGTATTGCTGTTGCTGCAAGAACTTCATCCGGTGTGCAATTTGCTCTGTTACTGTTACAAGCCATATTATCTCCTCGTTAGTATGCCACAAGTATTACCTTCCTCATCTTCATACATCTTTACCTGCACGCCTGAATTACCTAAAACTTTTACTTGGTCGGGTGCATAGTCCATATTGTATGTAGCTAATGTTTGCATAAGTGGTGTACCCATTAGTTTAATTTGCGATGCGCCACCTTTTAATAAGTTATTGACATGCGGGCATTTTGAATTATAATCTTGTCTTATATTATTTTGATGTTTTCTATCTACCCCACCGTAAAGATTCTTTCCAGATCGTTGAACAGGGTTCATATACTTATCACCTTGAAAATATTCTAAGAAGGTAATCATACATATATTTAATAAAAAAAGCCTGTTGATTTACACCAACAGGCTTTTTTATTATTAAAAAGTTAATTTATATTAAGCTTTAAAGCTCTTCACCTACTGTATTGGTACCAACTTTATTATCTTTACCATCATTGTAATGTGTATTCATAGCTTTTGGCGTACCATCTTCTTTTACTCCTGGAGCACCGGTATCAGCACCGCCTTTAGCTTTAAAATTGCCAACTTTATTATCTTTACCGTCATTATAATGAGTATTCAAGGCTGTAGGTGCACCTTCTTCATCTTCATCACCGTCTAGGCCTAATGCGTCATCTGCATCGACAACATCTTCAAGCTCATCATCGCCACCAAGTGCTGTCATTAGTACATCGTGTAATGCTTTAGCCATAGACTTGTCTAGAGTAACAGTAATTTCTGCATCATCTAATTCGTCATCAGGGGTTGCATCATCTAGACCTAGAGAATCTAGATCTTCTGCTTCTAGTTCATCAAGGTTTTCATTAACCATGACCTTGTCGTAAAGTTTATCAAAGACTGATTTGCGCTTCATAAAATTATTTAGTCGTTCTTTAGCAATTTTCTCTGTTTCATGTAAGATTTCTTCATCTTCTTCATTTTCATGACCAACAACAGCATCACCGTCAGTATTATCACCCGCATCTGAACTAATATCCTCAGAATTACCATAAGATAAATTTTTAATATTATATTTGTCTTTATCTTTTGTAATATCTACTTCAGGCTCTACAAATCCACCCTTTTCCTGAGGACCACCATCAGTAAGAGGTGCTTCACCGACACTCTCTACCGCACCTTCTGATACTAAATTGTCTTCTAATGTTGCGAACATATCGCTATAAACATTACCTAAATTTAAGAAGTCTTTATTTGACATGTGATTATTTATAGTTTCGCATAAATATTTTCAATGGCTCAACAAAGTAATATGTTTTATATGGGTAATAAAAATTTACCCAACGTTAATTGGAAAGGTGAATATACTACTTCACAAGTTAAAGCTCTAAAGAAAGCTAGTCAAAATATATTATATTTTGCAGAAAATTATTTTTATATTATTAATCTTGATCGTGGTCGTGAAACTATTCAGTTGTATGCAGCTCAAAAACGTGCTCTTAGAAAGATGCGAGATAATAGATTCTTTATTCAATTAGCTAGTAGACAGATAGGTAAGAGTACTATGATGACAATATATATTCTTTGGCAAGCATGCTTTAATTCTGATCAAAGAATACTACTAGTAGCAAACAAAGAGGCTACTGCTATTGAAATTTTCCAAAGAGTTAGAATGGCATATGAAGAACTTCCAAACTGGCTTAAACCTCCAGTTAAAGAGTACGCTAAAACTTCTATGATGTTAGAAAATGGGAGCCGGATAGGTATTACAACTACAACTGGAAGCGCTGCTCGTGGTCAGTCTGTTAACTGTTTAGTAATTGATGAGATGGCTTTTATTGAGCCTCATTTAATTGAAGAGTTTTGGAAATCAGTGTTTCCTGTAATTACCTCATCTAAAAAATCGAAAGTGTTTGTTTGTTCTACTGCTAACGGTAATGATAATCTATTTCATACATTATATAAAGGTGCTGTAGAAGAAGAGAATGGTTGGTCTTATGATAAAATAATGTGGAATGATATACCTGGTAGAGATGAACAATGGGTTAAATCCACTAAGCAAGCTATTGGTTCTCGAGATGCTTGGGAGCAAGAATTTAACTGTAAATTTTTATCAACTGGTGAATCGTCAATCGATGATGATTTATTTGATGAGATGGCTGCTAAAATTAGAGAGCCTAAAATTCTCTTAGATGGTGGTAACTATAAAATCTGGGAAGAAGCAGATGCATCTAGATTATATGTAGCAGGAGTAGATACTGCTGAGGGAGTTGGAGCTGATTCTTCTTGTATACAAATATTAGACATAACAGACATTAAAGATATAAGACAAGTTGCGTGTTATAACAATAATAAGATACCACCTCTTGAATTTGCATCTAAAGTTTATTCTGTACTTCGTAATTATGGCTCACCATTAGCTTTAATAGAGCGTAATAATTGTGGTGCTCAGGTTGTAGATAGACTAGCTAATGATATGGGGTATGAAAAGATTGTATCTTATGGTAATAAAGCAGCTCATAGAAAAAACGTAATGCTAGGAATGATTGCTCATACTAATACTAAGTACCAAGGTGTATTAAACATGAGATATTTTATTAACGAAGTTAGATCAGTTCAAATTAATGATAGGGAGACTTTGACTGAGCTCAAAAACTTTATTCGATACCCAAATGGTACCTGGAAAGCTAGCCGTAATAATCATGATGATAGAGTAATGGCATTACTTTATTCCTTATTCATTTTAGAGAAGGATATAACAGAGAGATTCTTTGAAATCTTAGAATTTGATGATAGGGGTAAACCAGCTACAATAGAGCAAATGGATTTTGGTATCCAGTACTTTGAAGATGCTACATCTTTATATCTAGATAATGAGATTGTAGGTACTAATAATTCAGCTTTACCTCCTGTAGTTTTCGGTATGGGTGAAGAGCAACAGCATGCTGATATAGATGATCTATCGCTGCTCGGTTATACACCTCTACAATAAATATTAATATGCCTACTAATGCAAATCAACAATCTGCTCTTAATAAAGGAAGATTAGACAAATTTATAATGGTCTTCCAGATACCCCCTGCATTACGGGAGATTGAAAAAAGAAGTACACGCTCTTCAACTAATGTTTCAGAAAATTCTTTACAGTTTTCAATTTACGGTTCTGTTGTCCCGGAATTAACAGTACCAGCGGTTCAGATACCTTATGCAGGTAGCAATCTATATCAGTCTGCGCATGCTAGGCAACCTTACCCACCAGTAACTGTTAATTTTACTATCGATAATGAATTTAATAACTATTGGGTTGTGTATAAATGGTTAGATTTACTTCATGATGAGAAGACAGGCTTGTATGATAGTAAAAACTTAGGTGATGACGAGGATTTTAATCAATATCAAACTGATATGGTAATATATGGTGTAGATGAATATGAAAATAAGCGTATTCAATTTACATATACTAAAGCCTTCCCGACCATATTAGGAGGTATAAACTATAATTATCGAGATACAAATGAAATCTCTAGCTCAATGACTTTTGTATACTCTCAATTACATAGTCGACTGCTTAATCTATAAATAAGGCGGTCGAAACTGCCAAATATTATAAGAAAAAACATAAATAATTTTATGTCGAAGCGTACAATACAATCACCAGGAGTTGAAATCCGTGAGAGTGATCTCTCTTTAAGAGTACCCTCTAAAGGAACAACTACATACATTACTGGATATGCTAATGATGGGCCAACAGATGAAGTTGTTGGC
>TARA_R110002049_G_scaffold25557_5_pt1 | contig 13468 bp, 8 predicted proteins | sample TARA_R110002049 | Tara Oceans TARA_R110002049 (sample SAMEA4396941) | marine metagenome | biome: Polar Biome; feature: [SRF] surface water layer (ENVO:00010504); material: water (ENVO:00002006), including particulate matter (ENVO:01000060) such as... | depth 5 m | reverse complement strand
CCACCGGATGTTTGGGCGTGTGGCTCATGCCATCGCGCCGAGGGAACCGGCGGACCGGAAAATGCACCCATCGCCGGCCAGCCCGCGGCTTACCTCTTGCAACAAATGGCAGACTTCAAGAGTGGTACCCGCATGTTTTCGGCCCCTCAACGGAGGCCCGTCCACGACATGACACAGATAGGCAAGGCGATCACCGATGAAGAGAGCCAAGCGGCAGCAGCTTATTTTTCAGCGCTGAAGCTCGATACAATCCTCAAGGTAGTCGAGGCCGAAACGATCCCAAAGACGGTCATCGCCGGCCTGGTATATGCAAAGGATCCTGACGGCGGCACCGAGCCACTGGGCGATCGCATCGTCGAGATGCCGAACGATTTGAAACAGTTCGAGATGCGCGACTCGCAGGTGCACTTCACCGTCTACGTCCCGGTCGGCAGCCTCGCTAAAGGCAGTATGCTGGTGACGAGCGGAACGAACAGCGGCGTTCCCTGTGCTACATGCCACGGAGCAGACTTGCGGGGGCTGGGGCCCGTACCGGCCATTGCCGGCCGGTCGCCTAGCTATATGATGCGGCAGCTAATGGACTTCAAGACCGGCGCACGGGCCGGCACCTACTCCGCGCTGATGGCGCCGCAGGTGGAACATCTAAGCATCGAGGACATGACGGCCATCGTCGCCTACCTGGCATCGCTAACACCCTGACGAATCAGACAGCTTGCGGCGCACGATGAAACGCTCGGCACCGCATCCGGGATGTAATGCAACTACGCCGACAACTTTAGCCGTTAACTAAGGTGCTGCGCAGCCGCGACTTGCTGGCAGTTCTGTCACAGGTTTACCCACACAGAACCGCCGTTGCTCGATTTAACTGCGGCCTCAACAAAGGCAATGCCTTTGCGGCCATCTTCACCCCGGGGAAACAGTCCGGTTGTGGTTGTGTCGCTTCGGGCAGCACGAATTTCCGCTGCGATCTCCTTATACAAATTCGCGAATCCCTCGAGATAGCCCTCCGGATGTCCCACCGGAACTCGGGTCACCGCTGCGGCAGCGCTACCCGCGCCCGGACTACCGCGAGTGATGCGGCGCGGAGAATCGCCAAAGGGAGAGAACTCGAGTTCATTCGCACTCTCCTGGCGCCAGCTCAGGCCGCCTCGGGTGCCATAGACGCGCAGGGTCAGGTTGTTCTCATTGCCAGGCGCGACCTGGCTGGCCCACAGTGACCCTTTGGCCCCGCCCCTGAATCGCATTAGGACATTGACGTTATCGTCGAGTGGACGGCCACTCACGAAGGTGCTGAGATCGGCACACAGTGACTCGAGCTCAAGCCCGGTAACGAAACAGGCAAGATGATAGGCGTGAGTCCCGATATCCCCAATACAACCGCCTGCCCCGGACTGGGCGGGATCGGTGCGCCAGCCTGCCTGCTTGTTGCCGGATTGTTCGATAGCCTCGGTTAGCCAGTCTTGCGCATACTCGGCCTGCACGACACGGATGTCACCAAGCTCACCCGCATGAATCATCTGCCTGGCCTGCCGAATCATCGGGTAGCCTGAGTAATTATAAGTAACAGCGAGAATCCGATTCTGCGCTTTTGCAAGTTCGATCAACTCATCAGCCTCTGCGCAGGTCACCGTGATGGGCTTGTCGCAGATTACGTGCAGGCCGGCTTCAAGGCATGCCTTGGCGACCGGAAAATGTACGCTATTCGGCGTAACAATCGATACTGCTTCGATGCCATCATCGCGGATACTTTCCGCAGCCAGCATCGCTGCGACGTCCTCGTAGGATCGATCCTCGGCCAAGCCTGTTTCACGCGCCGAGGCCAGTGCACGTTGCGGGTCAGACGACAACGCGCCGGCGCAAAAGTCGTACTCATCATCGATGCGAGCAGCGATTCTATGTACCGCACCGATGAAAGCTCCCTGACCACCTCCGACCATGCCAAGTCGCACTCGATTCGGGCCGGCTTTTGCATCCTGCGGCTTGCTCATACGCCGTTCCTCACTCTAATCCCAGCGCGCGTCGATTGGCAGCATCGTCAACACCGCCGTCGGCAAAATCGTCAAACACCCTGTCTGTGACGCGGATAATGTGCTCGCTGATAAATTGCGCACCTTCGCGGGCACCATCTTCAGGATGTTTCAGGCAACACTCCCACTCGAGCACCGCCCAACCGGCAAAATCATACTGTGCGAACCTGGAAAAAACTCCGCTGAAATCGACGTGTCCATCACCGAGTGAACGGAAACGCCCGGCCCTGTCCACCCACCCCTGATAACCACCATACACTCCCTGCCGGCCCGTCGGATTCAGTTCGGCATCCTTCACATGAAACATCTTGATGCGTTCATGATAGATATCAATGTGCTCAAGGTAGTCGAGTGCCTGCAGTACATAGTGGCTCGGGTCGTACAGCATCTGGCAACGCGGATGATTCTGTACGCGCTCAAGAAACATCTCGAAGGTCACGCCATCATGCAGGTCCTCGCCTGGATGAATTTCATAGCAGCAATTAACGCCTGCGTCATCGAACACATCCAGAATAGGCAGCCAGCGCTTCGCCAGCTCATCGAAAGCCGTTTCGACCAGCCCGGCCGGCCGTTGTGGCCACGGGTACAGATAGGGCCACGCGAGCGCGCCGGAAAAAGTCGCATGATTCTCCAGCCCAAGATTTTCTGAGGCCTTGGCAGCTTTCAATAGCTGGTCAACGGCCCACGCCTGGCGGGCTGACGGATTGCCGCGGACAGACTCCGCCGCGAAGCCATCGAACATCTTGTCGTATGCCGGATGCACCGCGACAAGCTGGCCCTGCAAGTGCGTCGATAATTCCGTCAATTGCAGGCCGTGCGCTTTCAGCGTGCCCAGAATCTCGTCGCAATAAATCTTGCTCTCGGCTGCTTTCTCGAGGTCGAACAGTCGAGCGTCCCAGCTTGGCATCTGCACGCCGATAAACCCGAGGCTTGCCGCCCATTGAGCGATACTATCCAGCGAGTTGAAAGGTGCTTCATCGCCCGCGAACTGCGCGAGAAAAATGGCCGGTCCCTTAATGGTTTTCATTGCTGCGTCGCAGCGACGTCGGCTGCCCGCAAGAAACTGCGTCTATTCATAGTTCGAGTCCGTCGTTATTTTCGTCCTGTCGGTGAATACAAACAGGTACGAATTGTCGTAATCTGCGGCAAGGATAACTGAGGTCCTAAACTGCAGCGAGCGCCTTTTCAAACTCCTCGATAATATCGCCCGCGTCTTCACAGCCGACGGAAATTCGAATCAGGTTATCTCGCCAGGGCTGCGGATACACTAGCGTGAATACATCGCCTAAACTCACGCCCTTGCCAAAAAGCTCATGGCTATTCGAAAACCGATTCATTTCGGCGGCGCCACCTTTGATCCGAAAACTGATGATTCCACCACAGCCATTGGGCAAAGATGATCTGGCAAGCGAATGCTGTGGGTGGGACTTCAATCCCGGATATTTAACCCACTCCACAAGTTCGTGACCTTCCAGATACTCCGCCAGCGCTTGAGCATTGGCAGAATGTTGCCGCATTCGCAGCGGCAATGTGCGCACGCCGCGCAATACCAGCCAGGACGCAATGGGACTCAGGCATTGGCCAAACGAATCCAGCTTTATTCGCGCTTTGTCCATATTCTTTTTCGACCCGGCTAAAACACCGGCAACGGTGTCGCCATGTCCGCTGATATATTTGGTTGCTGAATGCAACACAATATCGGCGCCCTGCTCAATGGGTCTGGATAGATACGGACTCAGGAAGGTATTGTCGGCAATCAATATCAGCTCGTGCTTGTCAGCAATTGAGCGAAACGCCGTGATATCCGAGATGTATATGTTAGGGTTCGTTATTGTCTCGACGAACAATGCCTTTGTGTTCGGTCGAACCGCATTCTCAACCTCCTCCAAGTTTCGCACGTCAACCATCGTTACTTCGATGCCCATTGCCGGGCAATCTTCCTCGAAAAACTGACGGCTTATCACAAAAAGGTCATTGGTTACGATGACGTGCTCGCCCGCTCTGGCCGATATGAGAATTGAGATCGCAACAGCGGCCATTCCTGATGAGGTAACCAACGCGGCCTCAGCCCCTTCCAGCGAAGCCATTTTCTTCTCAAGCGCCGCAGTCGTTGGATTTGATGTTCTTGAATAAAAGAAACTTTCCAGCGGATCCATGACGGCGGCTGCCATGTCCTCGGCCTTCTCGAACGCGAATGTCGCCGTTTGATAAATAGGGGTGTTGTGAGCGCCGGTCGACTTGTCCCACCTTTCACCATCATGTATTGCACGAGTTGAAAACTTACGATCCATACTTCTTCCTAATTATTTAGCTAAAACTAGATGTTGCTCGCCACGTAAACGCCGAGTACGAGAAACATTACACCCGGGATTACCCATTTCAACCAATAGAAATAGTTCGTATGCCAACCACGACTGGTTTCTCCGAATATTTGCAATCTGGTTCTTACTTGGCCCAACCCCCATGCCACTGTGACGACGGCTATTACGCTACCCAGCATTTGCATGCCCGAGCCGAAGATTAGATCCAACGTTCCGACAATGCTTGGATCAAGAGAACTCGGCAACATGACGGCCGCCTCCACAAGTAACACGGCTATAATCATCCGTGTTCGCCCGGAACGGATGCGAAGCTCCTCACTTATACTGCCAACGATCGCTTCGATTGCTCCCATTGCAGACAAGAAGGCAATAAGCGTCAACGCAAGCAGGAAGCAGCTACCAAGAATCCGGCCGCCTGGCATCACGCTGAATAATTTCGGCAGCGTGGCAAAGACCAGCGTTGGTCCTTGCGACAGGTCCAACTCAAACACCAGTATGGTCGGCACGATAAACAGCGACGCCAGGAATGCTGCACCTACATCGCCGAGCGCAGTAAATGCAGCAATTCTTGGAATATTCTGGTCGTCATCCATGTACGAGCCGTAAATGACCATTATCGTTCCTGCAAGACCTAACGAAAAAAACGCCTGGCCGAGTGCCGCGAATATATGCTCTGCTTCCAGCACTGAAAAGTCGGGCTTGAGAAATTCGGCAAACTTTGCCGGTGCACCTGGAAGAAAGAGGGCGTTTACAACCAGGTAGAAAATAACGAGCGCGAAAAACGGTACAAAAATTCGACTGACGGCTTCAATGCCTTTGTTCAGGCCACGATATAAAACAAACATGATTGAACACAAAACACCGACGCTAAAGCCGTATTGCACCCAGCCGTTCGAGAACTGCCGGTCAAAGGTTGTAAACGTAGAACCCGAAAAACCGTTCAGAATTGAAAACGAGGCTGTAAACGCGATGTTGCCGATGACGACGATATAGTAGGACGTCGATATAACCATCGTAAACACTAACAGCGCGCCGATACGCTTTCCCCATTTCGTGCCCCAGACACTCGCGAGCGCGCCGATCGGCCCTTTTCTTGTTTCACGACCGAGGGCCCACTCTGCGGTCATCGCCGGAATAGCCAGTAAGAGCGTAAAGCCCAGATAAACAATAAGAAATGCTGAGCCGCCATACTCGCCCATCATGTAGGGAAATCGCCAAACATTACCAAGGCCAACAGCAACGCCAACCATGGTCAGAATGGTAGAAAATCGTGAGGTAAATGTTTCTCTGGCAACCATCGAGATCCCTCTTATTGTTTTATTTCTCGATAAGACGAGGAGTGTAACGGGTAGAACGCTGACCACCAAGGCTGATTACCGTGAGCAAAAATTCAGGTGAAGAACCCGCAACGAAATGCTGGACATCACAATGATCAGACGACATTCTGGTACAGCCAGATACAGAACCGAGGGGGATTAAGTGTGACTCATACAGACCAGGAAAGCGGCCGTACTTCCTACATCATTCTTATCAGTTGTATAGCGACACTTGGAGGCTTTCTGTTCGGCTTCGACAGTGGCGTAATCAACGGAACGGTTGATGGGCTGCAAACAGCATTTGACTCAGACAGCATTGGAACGGGATTCAATGTTGCATCAATGCTTCTTGGTTGTGCTGTTGGCGCCTATTTTGCAGGACGACTGGCCGATCGCTTTGGTCGCCGTGCAATCATGCGAGTAGCGGCGGTATTGTTCGTAATTAGTGCCTGGGGGTCGGGCATTGCGACTGGCTCCCTGGAGTTTGTAGTTTATCGTGTACTCGGCGGACTGGCAGTCGGTGCCGCCAGCATTCTCACACCCGCTTACATCAGTGAGGTTTCTCCCGCGCGCTATCGCGGTGCGCTGGCGACAGTACAACAAATCGCGATTATCTCCGGTTTATTCATCGCATTCTTCAGCAACTATTTACTGGCAAACGCAGCCGGCTCATCGATGACCGAGTTCTGGCTGGGCTACGCGGCCTGGCGCTGGATGTACTGGGTTGAGATCCTGCCGGCCGCTACGTTCTTCGTCGCATTGTTTTTCATACCGGAAAGTCCGCGCTATCTGGTACTACGACGCAAAAAAGACAAAGCAGAGCAAGTGCTGAGCAAATTGCTTGGCTCCGCAGCAGCAAGAACCAAAGTGGACGAAATCGATGCATCTCTCGCGGCTGATCACCACGTGCCGAAACTCAAGGACCTTATCGACCCGAACACCAGACGCTTACGCAAACTCGCCTGGGTTGGTATCGGGCTCGCGACCTTCCAGCAACTGGTCGGTATCAACGTCGTGTTTTATTACGGCGCAGTACTGTGGCAATCGGTTGGGTTCACTGAAAGCGATGCGCTGCTTATCAATGTCCTCAGTGGCGCCTTGAGTATCGGCGCAGTAATTGTTGCGCTGCTACTGGTAGACAGGATCGGCAGAAAGCCCTTGCTGTTTGTTGGATCCGTTGGTATGGCTGCATCACTCGGTACACTTGTCATCGCATTCTTGAATGCAACGACCGCGGCAGACGGATCTCTGACCCTTGAAGGCATATACGGACCGCTGGCCCTGGTCGCTGCAAATATCTACGTGATCTTTTTCAACGGTTCCTGGGGTCCCGTGATGTGGGTCATGCTCGGCGAAATGTTCCCGAACCAGATCCGGGGTACCGGTCTTGCGGTGAGCGGATTGGCGCAGTGGTCGGCGAACTTCGGCATAACGCTGACTTTCCCGATTATGCTGACGTCTGTCGGGCTTGCCGGCGCTTACGGTTTCTACACGGTTTGCGCGGCGATCTCGATCGTATTCGTAGCGAGAATGGTGCACGAGACCCGCGGTATTGAACTTGAGGATATGAAGGGCTGACCTGCCAACGACCCGGAAAGGGTGCGCCCTCCACCGAGCCTGCAGTCAGTTAGCTCAAACCAGCCGCCCGCGCTGGCCTTACCGGGCAATCTCGGGTGCATAAACTTCCCGCAGCCGCTGGTGGTATTCGGCCAACAGGCCCTGTAGCTCCGAGTGTTCTTCGGCAATCACCTTCCTGAGTGACTCGTTCGTTAGATAGTCGTACAGGATGGCCGCCATGATCTGCGCGTCCATACGAAAAGCAGCATGACCCACCTCCCCGAAAGCGTCGGCCTCCATGCCCTTCGTGTGGTAGGTTTCGCGGGAGCTGTATACGCTGACGCCAACGCCGGGGATCTCACGAGTGACCCACCCGGTTTCTTCGTAACCCGCGGGCCGTTGCGGAACTTCGTTGAGATTGGGGGCGCCGAGAGCTTTAGCGTATTCAAAGTAGAGTTCGTCCAAAGTGCCAAGGGTTATGCCGTCGCGGTATTCCCCATACCGATCGATGGCAACCTCTGTACCTGTGGCCATCGCGGCGCCACGAGCGGCGTCATCGATCATGTTTGTGATGTGCTCAAGATAGACCTCGTCCGGATAGCGGATGTAGTAGTCAACCACCGCGTGTGCCGGAACGACATTCGGTGCAACCCCACCTTCAGGTATAACGCCCTGAATGGACGCTTCCGGCCTGAACGTTGATCGGAGTCCGTCCACAGACGTGTAGAATCGGACGGCGGCAGACAGCGCGTTCCGGCCATTCCATGAGGTCAGTTGGTGCGCAGGCCGGCCAGTGAACGTGTATTTCACCTCATTTATGTTCAGACAGCACACGCCAAAGCCGGCACGCCCGCGCGCGGTCTGATCCGACGAGTGGCTGCGCACCAGGATATCGGCACCCTCAAAGATGCCTGCCTCGTACATGATGGTCTTTGCCGGCGGTCCGACTTCTTCGGCCGGGGTACCGTAGATGCGAATCGAACCCGGAATACGGGCGTCCGACATGTGCGCCATTAGCCCCAGCGCCGCGGCGATAGCGATGGGCGTTTGCGCGTTGTGCTGATCACCGTGGAACGGGCCATCAACATCGCGCAGCGCATCATACTCGCCTATCAGGCCCAACATAGGGCCGTCAGTGCCCGCAGGGGAGTCCCAGCTGGCAACGAAGGCTGTTTCGAGACCAGCGACGCCCGTCTCTACAGTGAAGCCCTTGGCGCGCAGAACCTTCACGAGCGTGGCGACCGTGGCGAACTCCTGCCAGCCTACCTCCGGGTTTCTCCCAATGTGGTCCGACAGCGCTTCCATCTCGTCATCCCACAATGCGCCCACGGCCCGCATGATTGCTTCCCTTGCTGGTGCCTTGCTTCCGACAATTCGTGCTGCTCGGCCTGCGGGGTCGATTCGCTCTTGCAGCGCCTCGATTTGCAGCAGTATATCTGCAGCCGCGGCGATCTCTGTTGGTGTCGTCTGGCCGGAGGCCACGGTCGGTGCGACCACGATCAGAATTATAGTCAAGAGAATACGCATCGTAGTGCCTTGGTGTGTGTGTGAGTGGAAGCTGCGGACTCTTAGCTAAACGCTCTTTGCAATTCGCTGCCGCAACAGGTCTTCCAGCTTGACCTGGTCGGCGATAAATCCGCGGATACCCTCCGCCAGTTTTTCAGTAGCCATCGCACTGGCGTTCAGCTGCAGCCGGAAGTCAGCCTCATCTTCGAAATCATGGTCAACGAACTCCAGCGACTGGCTTGGTTCGAGTACACGCTGCAACTCGCCATTATCGTCCTCAAGTTCCTGCAGGAAATTCGGGCCGATCGTTAGCCGGTCGCAGCCAGCCAAAGCCTCAATCTCTCCCACATTCCTGAAGCTCGCCCCCATGACAATCGTTCTGAATCCTCGAGACTTGAAGAGCTGATAGATATTGCGGACAGACAGAACACCTGGGTCTTCGTCTGGTGCATAACTTTCCACGCCTTCTGACTTTTTGTACCAATCAAGAATCCGGCCAACGAAAGGCGAAATCAGAAACGCGCCCGCCTTGGCCGCTGCGACGGCCTGAATATCGCAGAATAACAATGTCAGATTGCAGTTAATCCCCTCGCTCTCGAGTTGACGTGCAGCTTCAATACCTTCCCACGTCGATGCCAGCTTGATCAGGACGCGTTCGTGACCGATGCCTTTCGACCTGTATAGTTCAATGAGCCTTTTCGCCCGACTTACAGACGCTGCACAATCGAAAGACAGTCGGGCATCAACTTCTGTCGAGATTCTGCCCGGCACAATCTTCAGAATCTCGCATCCAATTGCAACTGCGTAACGATCAGCAAGCTCATTGACCAAGTCTTTCTCGTCAACATTATCCGCCTTAACCGCTGCGACAGTGTCGTCTATGAGATCGGAATACTGTGGCAACGCCGCCGCCTTGAGTAACAAGGACGGGTTGGTGGTCGCATCGACTGGTTTGTATTTTGCGATAGCTTCAATATCGCCGGTATCGGCAACCACATCGGTCATTTGTCGTAATTGATCTAGTTTATTCATCTAATACTTCCGCGAAAGAAAATGTGTTCATGATAGTCACCTTCCCAGCTTCTGTCAGCTCAAGCCTCAGTCGTCGAACTGTAACGTCAAAGTACACTGGCTGGAGAACCGCGAATAATAATTCTGGTGCCGCTCAGTTCAGCAAATCAAAAATATGGCTAAACTTGACGATGAACTCACGACCAGTCGGAGGCGCACCTGCGAAGCGTCCATCCACCTCGTTGTAGACCACGTACAGCCCGGAGTTGGCATTGCGCAACCAAGAGAATCGGACATTGGTACCAACCGTCTCCGCATTGTCGTTGTACTGAACGAGAGCCTGTAACTGCACGTTGGGAGTAAACGAGTAGGACAATCGAAGTCGTGCCAGATTCGCTGTGAAATTGCCATTCTGCACGGGCAGATCGTATTTGTTATAGACCAACTCAAGCTCTGAACGAAATGTTTCACCAATTCGATACTTGACCGACGGCTGCAGCGACACGCGATCGCCACCAAACTTTCCGCCAACGTAGGTGCTCATCTCAAAGCTGAAAGGTTTCGACTGGTTCGTAAAGAAAACCACCTGCGCTTCAGTGTGGTCATACGTGCCGGGCTGTACGGTGACACCGTCGACGATCTCGAAAGCATCGACAACGCCATCTCTAATAAAATTCACACCGGTGTGCAGTTCGGTTCCGCTGCGGAATTCGAAGTGATTATCGATATGCAGAAAGCCGCTCTCGTGAAAGCCATCGGGCTTCCAGTGGCCGGTGTAAGATATATGCGGTCGAAGTTCTAGCAAACCCCAGGGATTTTCAGGGCGAATGTGACGAAGCAGGATAAAGCGGGCTTTCCGGTAGTTGGTGCGAGACAGAAAACCCACTTCAGGATTAAAATCTTCGCCGACTTTAGTAAAGCTCACACCATTCGACCAGACCGGCGATTCGTAATCGGCACCGACGGAATAGGCACTGTCCTCGCCATTGAGTCCGGGCGTATCGGACTTTGCAGCCCATGCGTTAATCGATAAGTAGTCGCCAATACCCCAGGTCGCGTCTACCGCGTAGCTACGATTGTAGTCTTCGCTTTCCGGCGTAAGAAACGACCCATCGCCATCGCGTGCAACGTAGATGGCGCCGATTGATGAGCGGTTGGCCAGTTCCCGGCTGAATCGGGCAACCGTAAAGCGATTTGCCGGCGCAATGCCATCAACGGCCTCCGTATTCATCAAAAGCAGGCCCAAATTGTTTCTTTCACCTACTTTACCGGACAGTCGTGCCCCACCCTCGACCGGGATAACCGCTCCCCTGTTGCTAATACCGATGCGGCGACTGAAGAAGAGCTCAACCTCGCTACTGTTTCCAACACCGAACTGCCCGGCATTCTCCAGGAAGAACGGTCGCTTTTCCGGAAAGAAGAGGTTGAATCGATCAAGATTCAACTGCTGCTCATCTTCTTCAACCTGTGCAAAATCGGTGTTGTAGGTCAGGTCCAGTGTCAGGCTCGGCGTGACGGAGTACTTGATGTCGACGCCAACCTCAGAGTTGGTCTCGGTACCGCTAACCGGACCTCCGCGCCGTGTGCGACTCAATGCGTAAGGCGTTACCTGCAAATTGCGCTGCCCCGGCGGCTCAATACCCGCGAGGGTGCCAGCTTCGGACACTCGCTGTAGCGATCGATTTCTGTCCAGCGGCGCCCAATAGGCTATCTCATTGTTCCGGCGAATATTGCGCTGGAAGTTGATACCCCAATCCTGCACTTCACCGGCGCCGTAACGCAGTGTGCTGAAAGGAATCTCAAACTCCGCACTCCAGCCATAGTCACCGATTTTCGATTTTACGGTCCAGGATCCGTCCCAGTTCAGGTTAAACGCACCGCCGCCCATGCCCGACGCAGTGCTGCCTTCCTTCGTGACTTGTGCGTCGTACTCGACGCTGGCAGCATTTGTGCCAAAGATGAAACCATTTTGCCGGTCAAGCAGGCCATCAATGATAAAGAGAAACGCATCCGTATCGTCTAGGCTCGAATCGCGCCTGCTATCGGTAACGATAATGCCGGAAGGATTGTCGTCATGCGCGACAACGCCGATGTACAGCGCAGTATCAGAGTAGCCGACGAACACCTCTGTTCTTTGCGACGCCGGCTGCCCATCATTTGGTTGAACCTGCTGGAAACCGGTCGCAGGTGTTGCACCTACCCAAGCGTCGTCACCAATGACATCGCCATCGATCAACGGAGTACTCGCAAGCGGCTGCGCCACGATTTTTGGTGTAGTGGCATAGCTTGCGTTCGCAAGGAGCAGCAGAAAAAATGGGGGGACCAGCCTGAAGTACATTGAACGTCGCACCGTAATTCTTGTTAACATCAACGTTACGTTGCAGCTCTTAGCGCCCGGACGGCTGAAAATTTACTGTAACGCCTGCATACACATTGCGATCGGGCGCTGGCTCGAAATAGCGGCCGCCAAACGCGTTGATTCGAATATTGCTGTTGTAGCGCTCATCCAGCAGGTTGTTGATGCCAATGTAGGGCCGTACATGCCAGCGCCCAAAATCAAATTCGTCATAGAGGCGCAAGTTAGCCACAGTGTATGCATCCACCTTCGCTGTATTGGCATTGTCCGCGAACAGCTTGCCTGAATAGAACGCCTCCAGTGCGATGGTGAGCCCTGCCTGCATCTTGTAATTCAATCCCAGGTAAGCGAAGTGTTCGGGCAGACCCGGCAGTTCGTTACCGGCATAGTCAATGCCGTTGTTGTCAGTAAACCGGTCGTAAGTAAAGTCGGACCATGTGTACGATGCATCGACGCTGAATCCGCTGTCATGCCGCCAGGACACAGCCGTTTCGATGCCACGCCGGTCCGATCGCCCGGCATTAACAAAAAACGTACGCCCGGGAAATGCCGCCAATTCGAACGGTACGAGCTCATCGTCAATATTGATCTGAAAAAACGCCAACTCGAAGAACAAACGCTCGTTGCCAGTCTTGAACCCGAACTCGAAACTGTCCGCGAGCTGAGGCTCCAGCAATGGGTTAAAACCACCGCTGGCATCCGGATTTGCCAGTTCCGTGGTGGTAGGCGTCTCGAACGAATTGCTCCAGGACAGGAACAGGATGTATTTGTCGAGATCGGCAATCACCCCAAGAGAAGGGCTGAATTGGTCGAAATCCAGTTTACCTGAGTCGTCCCCATCAGCGAGGAAGTCGTCACGGACATCAAACTTGATCTCGTCGTAACGCGCACCGGCGCTCAAGGTCCAGATGTCATTGAGCGCGTATTGTGCCTGCAGGTAAGCCGCATTGCTCGACACCTGTTCGCGCTGCTCAAAAGACAGGGCACCGTAGCTGCCGTCATTATTATCGAAGCGACGGCGATCATCGTCCTGGCGATCAAAGTCCACGCCGAAAGCCAGCTCAAAATTGTCAGGCAGCATGTCACCAAGCTGGTACTGCGCGCCTAAGCCATACACCAAACGATCAAACTCGACTACACCACCATCACTAAACGGCAGCTTGTTGGCGAAGTCACGCAACAAGTAGTAGTTGCGTAGCGTTAACGTGCCCGCGTCGCGCTCGCGGGTGTACAGGAGACCAACACGCTGCTGGTCCATTGACTCGCCAGAATCAAAACGCACATTGACATCACGGGCTGAGCGCGGGTCTGTCGCTGCCTGCGCAGCATTGATTCCACCCGGATCATCTGCTGTCGGCTGATCAGTCAGGTTCA
>TARA_R110002049_G_scaffold28036_1_pt1 | contig 13472 bp, 13 predicted proteins | sample TARA_R110002049 | Tara Oceans TARA_R110002049 (sample SAMEA4396941) | marine metagenome | biome: Polar Biome; feature: [SRF] surface water layer (ENVO:00010504); material: water (ENVO:00002006), including particulate matter (ENVO:01000060) such as... | depth 5 m | reverse complement strand
TTTTTTATATGATTAAATTCTAATAATTTAGAACTGAGTATCCATTTGTAAATATTGTAAAAACTCTTTCTTAGTTTCTTTATCTTTAAATTTTCCACCAAATTCTGAAGTTACCGTAGAACTTTCTATATCTTTAATTCCTCTAGAATTTACACACAAATGTTTAGCATCTATTACACAGGCAACATCTTGTGTTCCTAAAGCTTCTTGCATAGCCTGTACAATTTGCATTGTTAAACGCTCTTGTACTTGTGGTCTTTTAGCAAAATACTCTACAATTCTGTTCATTTTTGATAAACCAATAACTTTACCATCAGAAATATAAGCAACATGTGCTCTACCAATAATTGGTAATAAATGATGCTCGCAGGTAGAATATACAACAATATTTTTTTCTACTAACATTTCACCATAATTGTAATTATTGTCAAACGTAGAAGCTTTTGGCATATTTTTAGGATCTAAACCCATAAACATTTCATTTACAAAAGCTTTGGCAACTCTTTTAGGAGTTCCTTGTAAACTATCATCTGTTAAATCCATTCCTAAAGTTTGTAAAATATCTTTTACGCTTTCTTGGATTTTTGCTATTTTTTCTTCGTTAGAAATATCAAATGCATCTGGTCTTATTGGATTTTCCGCAGAAGTTGCCACATGATTTTCTCCTAATTCGTCAATTCTATCGTCATTCATTTTGCTGTTCAATTCAAACATTTCACTCTTTATTAAAGTGCAAATTTACGTGTTTGCAACGTATTATTTTAATTTCTTAATAAATTAAAACTATCTAGTTATAATTTGTTACCCCTTTAGTTGGTTTATCAATTCAGATAGAGAGCAATTATTTTGTTCACCAGAATTCATGTTTTTTAAAGTATAAAGATCGTTTTCTACTTTAGAAACAACAAATTCTATTTCTCTGTTTGTAACATATTTCCATTGTCGTTTTTGCGCCTTATTACTTTCACCTAAATCTGGATAAAATTCTGATTTAACATTATTTTCTCTTAAAGTTTTTATGGCTTTCATTTTTTGAATATCTGTAGCAGCTTCAAAATTTAAAAAAATAACCTTTGGTTTTGGTAAGTCTACTGTTTTAAACAACTCTAATTCTTCTAAAACTAAGTAAATTCTATCTAACCCAAAAGAAATTCCAACTCCAGAAACATCTTTTAAACCAAAGATTCCTGTTAAATCGTCATATCTTCCACCACCACCAATAGAACCCATTTTTACGCCTTCTGGTGCAGCAACTTCAAAAATTGCACCTGTATAATAATTTAAGCCTCTTGCTAAAGTAACATCTACTTCTAATGCTGCAGTTTCTAAACCTAATTCTTCTACAGAATTAATTACAAAACGCAACTCTTCTACTCCACTTGTTCCTTCTTCAGAAGACAATAACATGGTTTCTAATGAAACTAATTTATTTATATTAGAACCAGTAAAATCGAATAAAGGTTGTACTTTTTCTATCGCTTCTTCCGTAATTCCTTTAGATAACATTTCTTTTACAACGCCATCTTTTCCTATTTTATCTAGCTTATCTAAAGCAACTGTAAAATCTATTAATTTATCTTGTGCGCCAATAACTTCTGCAATTCCAGAAAGTATTTTTCTATTGTTTATTTTAATTGTTGTTCCTGCTAAACCTAAATTTGTAAAAACAGTATCATATAATTGCACAAACTCTACTTCTTGCCACAAAGATTTACTTCCAACAACATCTGCATCGCACTGAAAAAACTCTCTAAAACGTCCTTTTTGTGGTCTGTCTGCTCTCCAAACTGGTTGTACTTGGTACCTTTTAAAAGGAAATGTAATTTCGTTTTGATGTTGTACTACGTATCTTGCAAAAGGTACTGTTAAATCGTAACGTAATGCTTTTTCTGAGATTTGAGAAGTAACTTTTAAACTGTTTTTTTCTGTTAAAAGTTTATCATCTGCTTTCTTTAAAAAATCTCCAGAATTTAAAATCTTAAAAATAAGTCTATCTCCTTCTTCCCCGTATTTTCCCATTAAAGTTGATGAGTTTTCAAAACTAGGAGTTTCAATTGGTTGAAATCCAAAAGTTTCAAAAGCTGTTTTAATCGTATTCATAATATACGTACGATTGGCAACTTCTATTGGTGAAAAATCTCTAGTTCCTTTTGGGATGCTTGGTTTCATAAAATTCTTTTATCAGTTATCAATTTAGATTTATAAACAAATCTAATTACTAAATTCATTTATAAACAACAATTGTTTCTTTGCGAGCGCAAATATCGTGAAAAAGTTATAATTTTTTAGGTGTTCTAAAGCTTTTATTTCGTCTTCTTAAAGAGTAAATAGACGCATTTAATTCGAAGCCTAACAAAAGTATAATTGCGTTTAACCAAATAAATAGCATTAATATTAAAAGTGTACCGATAGAACCATACAACTCGTTATATTTTGCAAATTCATTTACATAATATCCAAATAAATAGAACGTTAAAATAGATAAAAGCGTAGTAAAAACAGCTCCTGGAGAAAGAAACGCAGAATGTTTTCCTTCTTTTACGCCATAATGGTATAACATAGAAACCGTAAGAAATATCATTAATAAAAAGATAAAACCTCTTCCTAATTGTATCCAAATTAAATTAGATTCTAACCAACCTAAAGAAACCATATCTTTTAGAATCAATTCAAAAAAGATAATTAAGGTAACTGTTACCAATAAAAAAAGTACAATTACAATAGAAACTAACATGGCTACAAAATAAGATTTGAATACATTTCTTACTTCTTTAACATGATAAGAGTATTCAAATCCGCCAAAAATAGCATTTACACCATTTGTCATTAAAAATATTGAACCAATAAAACCAAAAGACAACAAACCACCATATTGATTTTTTATGATATCTACCAACACAGAATCTACAGCATCAAAGGTTTTTGGTGGTAAAACATCAGAAATAATAGAAAGTAAACCTTCTTGCGCACCTTCTATTGGCAAAAACGGAATTAACGTTAAAACGAATAATAAAAACGGAAAAATTGCCATAAAGAAACTATATGCAATACCGCCTGCTCTTGTTGTTAATGCACCTTCTATAATACCTATAAAGTACATTTCTAGAACGTCGTATAAAGACATACCTTCTAAACCAGGAATTTTAATTTTCTTCCCAATTTTCACCAAAATATTTAAAATTGGTATTTTATGTAGTTTGTCTTCTATTTCTTTTGTCATTATTTATAGATACAAGGTTTTATCTAGCATTTATTGTTTCTAATCGATTATAATTTTATAATCTAAGAGTAAACCCGTAAGATTATCTTTACTAAACTTTGTTCCTTTTAAACGATTATTCTCTGGTTTTATATTGAAATTTTGGGCTGTTCTAAAATCTGATTTTTCTAAATTAGTATCATAAAAAATTGCGCCTTTTAAATTAGAATTATTAAAAACACAGCTAGTTGCAATAGTTTCTGTAAAATCTACTTCTTCTAAATTACAACCTACAAACTTTGTATTGGGTATTTTTAACTGATAAAAGGAAGACAAATTTAACTGACAATCTGTAAAAGAAATTTGTAATAAAAAAGGATTTACTTCATTAAACTTTACCCCAATCATTTTACAATTAGCAAAAGTTACATCTTTAAAAGAAGTATTTGCAACAATAGTATTGCTAAAATTACAATCTACAAAATCGCATTCTATAAACTGAATATTAGATGCATGAATACCTTCGAAGTTACAATTTACAAAAGTGCAATTGTCATATTCTCCTTTTTTAATTTTCGTTTTACTGAAATCAATTTTAGCATATTCTTCGCTATCAAAATAAGCATCTATCATTTATAAACTTTCATTTTGTTTTGTTAGTTTATAATTTAAATCGCTTTCAATTTTGTTTCCATCAATGTCTAACAATTCTATAAAATCAGCTTCTATTTTGTATTTAAAAGGAGCTTTTTTTAACTCTAAACTTAATATATCTTCTTCAACTTTATAAGTTCCTGTTTCTTTAAAAACACGATCATCTCCTTTACCTTTATATATGGTTTCTAATAAAAAAGTTCCATCAGCATTTAATGTCATTTTATTATCTATTCCTGTACAATTTCCACAAGGTAATTCTCCTTTATAAATTCCAGTAACATCTTTAACATCGTTGCTTTTACAAGCAGAAAAAAATAGAACAAAAATTAATAAAAGTTTAAAAATCTTATTCATAATACTTTCTATTTTAATCCTCTTGCTTTTAACATTGGTGTTGCTTCTGGGTTTCTGCCAGCAAAGGTTTTATACATTTCTGCATAATCCATTGTGTTTCCTTTAGACAATACTTGCTCACGGAATTTCTGTCCGTTTTCTCGAGTTAACAAACCATTGTCTTTAAACCAATCATACGCATCATGACTTAACATTTCTGTCCATAAATAAGAATAATAACCTGCTGCATAACCACCGCTAAAAATATGTGCAAAATAAGTTGAACGATATCTTGGTGGAATTTCATCAACATTTAAATTCATTTTAGCCAAAGCAGTTGCTTCAAATTTAGCAACATCTTCTATTTTTTCATTTGCAGAAATTGTGTGCCATTTCATATCTAAACTAGAAGAACATAAGTTTTCTATCATAGAATAACCTTGGTTAAAAGTACCTGCATCTTTTATTTTTTTCAATAACTCTGCAGGAATTACTTCTCCTGTTTTATAATGAATTGCATAATTGTTTAATATTTCTGGATGTGTAGACCAGTTTTCATTAAACTGAGAAGGAAATTCTACAAAATCTCTTGCTGTACTTGTTCCTGAAATTGAAGCGTATTTCTGATTTCCGAAAAAACCATGTAATGCATGTCCAAATTCATGAAACATTGTTTCTACCTCATCAAAACTAATTAAAGCTGGCTCTCCTGCAGCAGGTTTTGGTGAATTACAAACATTATAAATTACTGGTTTTTGATTACGTAATTTAGATTGTTTTACAAAACTACTCATCCAAGCGCCACCACGTTTGCTGTCTCTAGCGTAAAAATCTCCAAAATACAAACCTAATTTACTTCCATCTTCTTCAAACAATTCATACACCACAACATCTGGGTGATATGTTGGTATGTCTGTACGTTTTTTAAATGTAATACCATATAGTTTTGTAGCTGCGTAGAAAACACCCTTTTCTAACACGTTTGTCATTTCAAAATACGGTTTTACCTCTTCTTCGTTTAAGTTATATTTAGATTTACGAACCTTTTCTGCATAATGATTCCAATCATAAGCAGCCAATTTAAAATCTTTACCTTCTTTCTTAATTTCTGCCTGAATTTCTTTGATTTCTGAACTTGCTTTTTCTAAAGAACCAGGTATTAGGTTTGTAAACATATTAAAAACCTTGTCTGGCGTTGCAGCCATTGTACCTTGTAAACTCCAACTTGCGTAATTATCAAATCCTAAAATTTGTGCTTTTTCTGCTCTTAACAAAGCCATTTTTAATACTAAATTACTAGTATCATAATCACCAGCATCAGATCTATGAACAGATTTATTAAATAATTCTGCTCTAACTTCTCTATTCTCTAAACTCTGTAATGAAGGTTGTTGCGTTGTGTTTATTAACTGAATTTCATACTTTCCATCTTTTTCTAAAGACTTTATTTTTTCTTCAGAAAAACCTTTTAATTGTGCTTTATCAGCTACTACAATTCCGCCTTTTTTACTAGCATCTAATAGTTTTTTTCCAAAATCATTAGATAAACTTGCTATTTCAGAATTAATCTCCTTTAATTTCTCCTTTTTTTCTTCGGATAAATTTGCACCTGCTTTAGAAAAATTCTTAAAATATTCTTTTACTAAATGATTAGACTCTGCATCTAAATTAGCTTCAGATAAGTTATTGTAAACTGTTTTAATTTTAGCAAACAACTGTGTGTTTAGCAAAATATTGTCTGAATGTTTAGAAAATTTTGGTGCTAATTCTTTTTGATTGGCTTTTATAGTATCATTTGTATGAGCACCTGCAAGACCTGAAAAAACCGAATTAACATCATCTAAAACTTTACTACTTTCTTCTAAAGCTAAAATAGTATTATTAAAATTTGGTGCTTCTGGGTTTTCTGTAATTTCTTTAATTGCTTCGTTTTGCAACTTCATTCCTTCTAAAATTGCAGGTAAAAAGTGCGCTGATTTTATTTTAGAGAAATCTGGCGTACCATATTCTAAAGTACTTTTTATTAATAAAGGATTTTTAGAAATATCCATATTTGAGTCTTTTTTTACTTCGTTGGTATTGCAAGAAATTACAAGAACCACTGCAGCTGCTATTGTTATATATTTTTTCATTGTAATTAATCTATTGCTTTTAAACTTAAATCTAAATTGTAAACAGAATGTGTTAGTGCGCCAGAAGAAATAAAATCTACACCACAATCTGCATATTTTCTAATAGTATCTTCGTTAATACCACCAGAAGATTCTGTTAAGCAGGTATCGCCAATTAAAGCAACTGCTTTTCTGGTATCTTCATAATTAAAGTTGTCTATTAAAATTCTATACACACCTTTATTAGACAAAATTTCTTTAATTTCTTCTAAACTTCTAGCTTCTACAATAATCTTAATATCTAGTTTTTTTTCTGCTAAATATTTCTTTGTTTTTGTAATTGCAGCAGTAATTCCGCCAGCAAAATCTATATGGTTATCTTTAATCATTACCATATCATACAAAGCAAAACGGTGGTTCTCTCCTCCTCCAATTTTTACAGCCCATTTTTCTAAAGCTCTTATTCCTGGTGTTGTTTTTCTAGTATCTAAAACTTTGGTTTTTGTTCCTTTTAAAAGATCTGCAAAAAAAGCTGTTTTAGTAGCAATTGCACTCATTCTTTGCATTGCGTTTAAAACCAAACGTTCTGCCATTAAAATAGATTGCGATTTTCCTGAAACATGAAAAACAATATCTCCATATTTTACTTTATCACCATCATTTATAAAAGTTTCTACTTCTAAATCTTTATCTACATAAGAAAAAACTTGTTTTGCAAATTCAACTCCAGCAATAATTCCTTCATCTTTTACCAATAACTTGGCTTTTCCTTGTGCTTCTGAAGGAATACAAGAGAGAGATGTATGGTCTCCATCGCCAATATCTTCACGAATTGCATTGGTTATTATAAGTTCTAATTCTTTATCAAATTGTTCTTTAGATATCATAATTCTATTTTATTCTGATGTAAAAATAACAATTTAATTATGATTTATGAATTATCAAGTCCTACAAATAATTCGTAATTTTGAAGCATGAAAATTAAATTACTTGCCATTGGTAAAACGGATAATAAAAACTTAATTAAATTAATTGAGGAATACCAAAGCCGTTTAAAACATTATATAAAATTTGAGTTAGAAATAATACCAGATATTAAAAATGTAAAGAATTTAAGCGAAGTGCAACAAAAAGAAAAAGAAGGAGAAATTATACTTTCTAAGCTTCAAAACACAGATCAATTAGTTTTGTTAGATGACAAAGGAAAGCACTTTACTTCTATTGAATTTTCTAAATATCTTCAAAAGAAAATGAATTCTGGTATTAAACAATTGGTTTTGGTAATTGGTGGACCTTATGGTTTTTCTGATGCAGTTTATACTAAATCTGTTGGAAAAATATCATTATCTAAAATGACATTTTCCCATCAAATGATTCGTCTTTTTGTTGTAGAACAATTGTATAGAGGTTTTACTATTTTAAAGAACGAACCTTATCATCATGAATAATAAAACTATTTATTAGTTTTCTTTAAAGTTGAAGCGATTCTAAAAATTAAAATAATTTCAAAAATTTCTGCAGTAAATTGCGTTACAATTCCAATTGGTGCAAAAATAACTAGTAATAAACAGATTCCTGTTATTATTTCTATTATTCCTGTCCATTTTGCAAGATCACCAAAATCTAATAATCTTTTAATACCTATACCAAATAAAATACTTAAAACACCATAAGCTATTAGTTGTGCCAAACCGAAAATGCTTAAAAACTCTTCTAAAAAGAATAAAGATACCACATCTAAAACAGAGAAAAACAAGCTAAGTATTACTATTAAAAAAGCACTTATTTGTAATAAATAATTTTTAAACAATGCACCAGAAATTACAAAGCCTCTGTAAAAGAAAAACACAGAAATTATTGCAATTATTTTTATAGATATATAGATACTTTTAAAAGCTAAACTATCTTTCTCGAAGCTTAATAACTCTGCACCAACTTCAAAAAAACCAACTATAAAATAAATAATTCCAAATATCATTGCAGTATTTAACTGCTTGTATATTGTGTCTTTTTTAATTCCTAAAAAGGCGTCAAATTTTCCTGGAACATAGGTTTCTTCAAAGACAGTTTCATAATCAAACCCTAAAACCTCTAAAATTGCTTTTATAGTATAACTTCTAGGAGAAACATCTCCTGCTTCTATTCTTTGTATTGTACGTACATTAATATTGCATTGTTCTACCAACTCTTCTTGTGTAAAACCTTTTTGCTTTCTTAGTTCTAATATTTTTTTACCTAATTCTGGTTGTTTCATAATATGTTGTTTTTGTAATTCCATACAATGTTAGTTCAGTAAATTAAGTTTACAAATTAATTAGTTCTTTTTTAACCCGACATTTCCACGACAAAGCAATGATAGCAATAGTTTTATAGATTTTCTGTTTTTACAGTTTATTTAAAACTTTTAGTATGTTTAATTGTTTTTATATAATCTTGTGGAGAGTAACTTGTTATTTTTTTAAAAGCAATAAAGAAAGGATTGTAAGATGCAAACCCAGTTTTATAGGCCAAAGACTCTAAAGTTTCGGTATTTAAAAAACCTTGTTCTATTAAACAAATAGCATCTTGTATTCTATGTTGCATTCTGTATTCTGAAAAAGAAATTTTAGAATGGTATTTAAATAGATAAACAATATGGCTAATTGGCACTCCTAAAACTTCTGCAATATCACTTTGAGAAAATTTAGCGTTTCTAAAAACTAAACCTTCAACACTTAGTTTATCTACCTCTTTAATATAGCTTATAATATTTAACCTAATATTTGCTTGTAATTTTAAATCTTGATTGTTTTTTACATCCTCTGCTTCTAAAAGCCAAAAAGAATCTGCTTCTTTTTCTAACTCTAAAACAACTTCTTTTTCTTCTAATACAGCCTCATTAAATTTCAGTAAAGTGCTATTAAGAATAGGCAAACCAAATAATATTTCTGGAGAAGTTAAAATTTTAAAGAAAACAAATAACCAAAAAAACATTATAAAAACGCCTAAAGTTTTACCAGAAGGATTAACACCATTTGTTAACTCTGTATACAAAGACATTAAAAGTAAAATACTATTTAAAACATTTACAACATATAAATAGATTGTCCAGTTTTTAACCAAAACAAAATGCTTATTGTTTAATAATAAATCTTTTTTAAACCAAATTTCTTTACTTAATAACCTAAAAATTATTACTAAATAAAATAGAATAAAAATACTTACAAAAAACAAATTAGTAAAAGAACCAAAATAAAAAATAAAGCTATTATCTAAAGATTCTATAGAGTTAATTAAAAACAGAAACGCAATAAAAAGAAGATGCTTAAAGTCTTTTAAATTATATTTTTTCTTAGGAAAAATTAAGTATTTGTAATATAAATAAAAGCAAGGAGCAAGAATTAAATACAATATAGAATAGACACCACTATCTGCTTTAATTACATTTTGCAGACCTAAATGATAACTACCATGTATTGATAGTCGAAAAGAAAGAATACTAATAATTAAAACTAAAAATAAGTTACAAAAAGGATTTGAGTTGTAATACCTAATTAACAGAAACAAGGTAACAACACCAATAATGCCCGTTAACAGAAATAAAAATAGACTTAACAAAATATTATTGAATCTTTCATATCTCAAATGTAATAAAATAGAATATTCTTTGATATTTATTTTACTGATATATTAAAATACTTATTGATTTATTAAAAACACGAATAGTTTATGATTATTATCATATGTTAATCTATCTTTTTTCTCTAAGTTTGGTATGAATATTAGAATGATGTTTTTAGTAATTTCTATCTTTTTAATATTTAAAACACTCCTGTTAATAGATGTTTTTAGTACAAAAGATAACCAAAACTTAGTAGTTTTTTATTTTGGGGGAAATAATAACTAATTCTAGTAAACTCTTTTTAAAAATATACATTAACAGGTTTTTTTTTACTTCTTACATTTTTTAAAAATAGCTACTTTATCATCCTAAAATTGACTTTACAACTTTTCTAAACACTATAAAAATTACTCTATTAGCAACAATTCTTTTTCTAAGACTTATGTTTGTTTACTTTTGCAGAAAATCTGTTTAAAAATCATGAAACTAGTCTTTGCAACCAACAACCTTAATAAACTAAAAGAAGTACAAGAAATGCTTTCTAATTCTATGGAAGTATTAAGTTTAAAAGACATTAATTGTTTTGATGAAGTTGATGAAACTGAAGTTACTTTAGAAGGAAACTCTAAATTAAAAGCAAACCATATTACCAAAAACTTTAATTACAACTGTTTTGCAGATGATACTGGCTTAGAAGTAGAAAGTTTAAACGGAGCACCAGGAGTTTACTCTGCTCGTTATGCTGGCGAACCTTTTAATGCCGAAAATAATATGGAAAAACTATTAAGAGAGTTAAAAGGTAAAGAAAATAGAAAAGCACAATTTAGAACAGCCGTTTGTTTAAATATAGATGGCAAACAGTTTATTTTTGAAGGTGTTTGTAAAGGTGAAATTTTAAAAGAAAAACACGGAGAAACTGGTTTTGGTTACGATCCTATATTTAAACCAGAAGGTTACAACCAATCTTTTGCAGAAATGAGTGCAGAAGAAAAAAACAAAATTTCTCATAGAGGTTTGGCAATTCAGAAATTGGTAACATTTTTATCTAATTATAAATCATAAATTTATTGCTACTGCTTTTTAACAAACATTCTTAAATGGAAAAAAAATCTTACAGAAAACATTTTATGCTATTACTAGTTACGCTAATTGCATTATTTGTTCTAAACATAAGTTTGGGTTCTGTTTCTATTCCTTTTAAAGATATTTTAAACACACTAATTGGTAATACTGCCGCCAAAGAAAGTTGGGAAACAATTATTTTAAATTTTAGACTACCAAAAGCAATAACCGCTCTTTTAGTGGGTTCTGGTTTATCTGTTGCAGGTTTATTAATGCAAACATTATTTAGAAACCCTTTAGCTGGCCCATTTGTATTGGGTATTTCATCTGGCGCAAGTTTAGGTGTTGCTTTGCTAATTTTAGGATCTTCTCTTTTTAGTGGTTTTTTCCTCACCAATACAATTTCTAATTGGTCTTTGCCAATTGCATCTAGTTTGGGTGCTTTTTTAGTTTTATCTGCAGTAATTATTGCTGCCAGTAAAGTTAAAAACACCATGTCTATTTTAATTATTGGACTAATGTTTGGTAGCTTAACATCGGCAATTATAAGTGTTTTGTCTTATTTTAGTGAAGCAGCACAAATTCAGCAATTTATATTTTGGAGTTTTGGTAGTTTAGGTAACTTATCTTGGACAGAACTTGCTATCTTTATCAGTATTTACAGTATAGGAATTTTAGCAACAATAGCCATTATAAAACCTTTAAACAGTTTTCTTTTAGGAGAAAATTATGCAAAAAGCTTGGGGATAAATGTAAAAAGAAGCAGAAACATTATTTTACTAATTACAAGTATTTTAACAGGTGTAATTACAGCTTTTGCTGGTCCTATTGCTTTTATTGGTTTGGCAGTTCCTCATATTGCCAGAATGCTTTTTTCTACTTCTAATCATAAAATACTAATACCAGCAGTTATCATTTTAGGTGCTATAACTATGCTTATTTGCGACGGAATTGCACAATTACCAACTAGCGAATTTACGCTACCTATAAACGCAATAACCTCTTTATTTGGCGCGCCAATTGTAATTTGGTTGTTAATTAGAAAAAAGAAATTGTTTGTTTAAATGGTAGAAAAGTCTAAAAATAGCATTCTAAAAACCGAAAACTTAACTATAGGTTATCAGCAGAAAAAACAAGATAAAATTGTTTTATCTAACATTAACTTATCCATAGAAAAAGGAAAACTAATAAGTGTTTTAGGAAAAAACGGAATAGGAAAATCTACACTTTTAAGAACACTCTCTAAAGTACAAAAACCTATTTCTGGTACTATTTATTTTGAAGGAAAAAATTTAAAAAATTATGGAGAAAAAGAGCTTTCTAAAAAACTAAGCTTGGTTTTAACAGAACGTTTGCCAGAAAGCCAATTAACGGTTTTCGAATTAATTGCTTTGGGCAGACAACCTTATACAAATTGGATAGATACACTTTCTGAAAACGACATAGAAAAAATAAACTGGGCATTAGCACAAACAGAAATTACACATTTAAAAGACAATCGCTTTTATGAATTAAGCGATGGCCAATTGCAACGTGTATTAATTGCAAGAGCTTTGGCACAAGATACTGCTGTAATTATTTTAGATGAGCCCACTGCACATTTAGATATGCACCAAACCATTAATATCTTTTCTCTGTTACAGAAATTGGTGCAACAAACACAAAAAACCATTATTATTTCTTCGCACGAACTTAATTTAGCTTTACAACTTTCAAACGAAATTATTTTACTTACAGAAAACAACATTCAGTTTGGCTCTACAGAAGAATTAATAAGAAAAGATGCGTTTGATAATTTATTTCCCAACAATTTGTTAAAATTTAACAAAACCTTACAACAATTTGTAATTAACAAGAGCTAATTTTGAAGCTAACGTAACATTTTGTTACATTTGGATACTAATACAACAAACAAATACTTTTTACATCGATGAAAAAAATACTTTATCTTGCTAGTGCAGTTGCTTTTATGGCTTGTGGTTCTAGTAAAAACGCGTCTAATGAAGATGCAAACGTAGATCAGGCTGCTAAATACGCAGAATCAATTACTGCTAAAGATTTAGGAACTCACCTATTTACTTATGCTTCAGATGAATTTGAAGGAAGAGAAACTGGTGAACCTGGACAGAAAAAAGCAGTAGAATACTTAAAGAACTTTTATGTTTCTGAGGGTATTGTTTCTCCTTTAGGTGGCGATGATTATTTTCAAGAAGTACCTGCAGAATGGATTAACAAAAATGTACGTAGAGGAAAATATAAAGATTCTGAAAATGTAGTTGCTTTTATTAAAGGAACTGAAAAGCCAGATGAAATTGTAATAATTTCTGCGCATTTAGACCATGAAGGTATTAAAAAAGGTGAAGTTTACAATGGTGCAGATGATGATGGTTCTGGTACTGTTGCTCTTTTAGAAATTGCACAAGCTTTTCAAATGGCAGCAAAAGCTGGTAAAGGTCCAAAACGTTCTATCTTATTTTTACACGTAACTGGTGAAGAAAAAGGTTTATTA
>TARA_R110002049_G_scaffold307975_1_pt1 | contig 13499 bp, 11 predicted proteins | sample TARA_R110002049 | Tara Oceans TARA_R110002049 (sample SAMEA4396941) | marine metagenome | biome: Polar Biome; feature: [SRF] surface water layer (ENVO:00010504); material: water (ENVO:00002006), including particulate matter (ENVO:01000060) such as... | depth 5 m | reverse complement strand
GAATGTTATCAGCAAAAACTGAACCATAGTTTTCACACAGGCTGGTGCAGAAGAAGGTGGGTGAAATGATGGACCTTAAGGGGGCTAGTCCTGCCTACCAAATTGGTATGCTGGCATCTTTTGAAAGCTATGCTCAGGCTACAAAATCCGAACCTGTTCAGTTCGATGGGGATAACTCAGAAAAATATCAGAACGATGCGCAAGACCGGAATGTGGTTAGGCACATTGTCGATAGTTATAAGGAGGCGGGCCTTGGCTCAACTTTACCGCATCCGAAAATGGATACAGTTTGTAAGTACTTAGCGTCATATATTTTAGAAAATGCCAGAAAACAAATTGTTTTTGTTCGAAGAGTTAAGAGTGTTGCGGAGATAAAAGAAAAGTTAGATGAGCATTACAATTTGTGGATTCAGAGTTACATTCTTAATACCTTAGCGGGGAATAAAGAGCTTCAGAAAGTATTTAAGTCAATTTTTTTGGAATATAAAAAGCAAAGTATCAAAAAAGATAGCGATATTTCTGAGGGGAAATTCAGAAGAGGAGTAGAAGGAGATTCAGAAGATAATCAACCGCCTAAAAATGATACTTTTTTTGCTTGGTTTTTCAGAGGTGCAATCCCGGATAACGTTCCTGAGCTCCTGGTTCAGGGGACAGAAAAACTCACAACTCCTATAGCTTTACGAAAAGGCCTTTCTGTTAAAAATCAGTCGATCAGTTTATTGATGGAACTGAATTGGGCTCGTTTTATTTGTGATAAGGAAGATAGAAATCTCGGACAGCTAATTAATGATCACGGTAAAGAGATATTAGACACAGCCAAGAACTATCTTGTTGGTGCGTCAGATAATGATTACCAGGATCTCTATCAAGCCTGCCAGTTAGGGTTTATTGATTGGTATGGGAGTAAATTCAATGATGTTGATTTTCAACCATTATTAGCATACTTAAAGTCAGGTATCCCAAGGCAAGCCATTTGTTCCATAAATCCTGAAGATCTTGAAAATAATCTATTGCAGCATACTTTTTATACTGAACTTCACCTTAACGGACTTTCTAGGATGTTGTTCCCGTGGCAAGAACAGATATATCAAGACTTAAAAGAAGGTAAATGTGGAAAAAAACAATTAGATCTATTGGACACTCATTACCATTTAATTAGCCTTTGCCTCCGCACAGGGCACGGTATTATTGATGTGTACTTGTCTCGCTTGAAACAAGGCGTATCAAATCTAAATACTCAAACACGTCTTTCTTGGTTGCAAGAACTGATGTCTTCTTTAAAAGATCAATCAACTGAACCAGGGTTCTCTACATATCGAGAGTTACTGGGCATGTCTCAACAACTTGAGCTAGTAATCAAAACCAACATCCCTGAGATCTTTGATATTCCACTGGAAAAGCGTAGGTCATTTATTAGTGACCGTCTTAACCCTGTTTCCCCAATTATTGGGGCAACTGGTGAAGTGTCTGGACGTTCAGCCCAAGCGCGTAAGTTTCGAATGCCAGGCTATCCTTTGGCATTAGTTTCTACAGATGTATTTCAGGAAGGAGAGGACTTGCATACCTTTTGTGATAGCGTTGTTCACTATGGGCTTTCGGGGTCTCCAGTCAGTATTGAACAAAAAACAGGAAGAGTAGATCGAGTTAACTCATTAGCTCAGCGTAGACTGCTTAATTATGGAAAAAATACTGTAGATAAAGATGATTTCATACAAGTAACTTTCCCATATGTAAAAGAAAGTATTGAGTTATTACAAGTACGACAGTTATGTCACAACGTAAATGATTTTATTGAATCATTACACGAGCTTGGTTCTCAGTCTCAAGAAAAACAAGATATTGTTGACGCTGACTCGGCTCTACGTGATAAGTCAGAAATTCCAGATCAAATTTGGGAGTTCTTGAAGTCACCCTATGTTCCTGAGGTGGTATTTGAATTTGATGACACAAGAAAAAACATAATCCTGGAGCAGGCTAAGGTAACAGAAACAGTGACGGATCATGTTAAATCATTAGTCATAAATTATTGCCAATTAGATGTTTTTACTCATGGTTATAAATTACATAATCAAAACATTACTGCGTTAACTGTGAGGCTCGATTCAGCACGAAGTAGTGGTGAAACTCTACTGATTGCTGAATGTCAGGATGACTTATACCAATTGAGCTTTGGGAAACTCAAGCGTTGGATGATGGAAAAATCTTGGTGCACTTTTCATCGAACCCAAGCTGAGGAGATAGCGAATGGATGCTATAGGCTATATCTGAATTGTGAAATGCTTGTCGGAAATCAAAATGTCACTCAAGCTAATGATATCTCAAATTTCTTTGATCGATTCAGTGCAAAGCATAATCCAGATCGATACCAGTTACCCATTTCAAAGGTTATCAATGAGCATTGCCAGTATGCGATTCGCGAGTCGATTTTAATCAATAGCCGAACTTTTAACGGCAGCATAACACTTGTTGATGAGGCCGATAGATATGGCCTTAAATTTAACTTTGGAGCCGATGGGATAGCAAGAAGCCATACGGTTTTACTTTATGAGTCAGACGGCCATTGCATTTTCTTGAGTAAAGCGGTGGGAGCAGAACAACTGTCTAAGCTTGGTACTGATAAAGACAGAAGAATCATTGAATACACCTGGGTACGAAATAGACATGTAGATGTGGTGGAGTTTCTGCTAGATAACGATGATGAAATTAGTGGCAGAGTAATACATCCTGTGAGCAGTTTAGACTGGGGCGAGTTTATATATTGTGCCTATGTTTTGGCAGTTGAGGCAGACAGACTGGAGTATATATTTAACACGCAGGATCTTTTGTGATCTTATTTTTTGTTATTCTGACTTAAGTTTGTCAGTATGCATATTTATAGGTTCATGTGAGCATTAGTAGAATGCAGATCTTCATTGGTAACAACTTAAGTCATTCCAGTGCAGTCAGGAATACATTATTTTAAATACTTAAATGTCCTCAAAGTCGCTGTTCTATAGGCTTGTAAAATTCAGGATAATTTAGCCAGTTTGAACCTTGAGTCAATGCTGGCTTTTTGAGCGAAGCCAACCTTCTAGTAATACTGGAAGACCAATTACTTTTTGAAAGCGATCCTTATTGATTTCGATGAAAGGAGTTAGAAAAACTAACGAAGTTGAGCAACAAGAACAAGGGACTAAATCGTATCAGTTTGAGGGGCGAGAAAAAGTGCACAACTCAGTGGCTCATGTTCTGTCAGGTGCTCAATATCGAAAAGCTCTGGAAGAATGCAGATGAAGGTAACTGGTTGCTGATTTAAGACTTAATAAGGCTCTGCAAGCCCTTATATGGGATGTTTCTCTCAATATTAAGGCTCAGACGATTAAACTATTGAATATTCGTGCTGAATTGAATAGATTCTTGAAAATCAAAAAAATAAATTAAAGGTTAGCAGGGGATATCTGAATTTTGATTTTTCCTACAGCCTCGTTAGATCAAGCAATCCGAATTTCATAGTTTTATCCTTTAGTGAGCATGAGCGTGGCAAAAAATAATAAATTGTACTTTGAAAATTATGAAGGTGATGTAAAAGTAAAGATATCGAGAAAAAGAATTACCATTAAATATGGTGATAAATTAACTGCACTGTCTCAGATGGTCATTATGCTTATTATCGGTTTTATGGTTTACAAAATATTTACAAATGAAAAGGACGACCAATTTTTTCAAGTAGTGTTCGGGCTTTTTATGGTTATAGGTATTCTCTATTATTTTCTTAGATTTATTGGCTTTATCCTTGGTCCATTTGGCAAGATATTTAGCAATCAAAAACTTATCAATGTGTCAAACGATCTGGTATATGCGAGTAGCACGACAATAGATTCTACAGAGGTTTCAAAGCTAGGTGTTGCTGCAAAATTAGCTTCGCTGGCAATGTCTGGTAAAATGTCAGAACAGGGAAAAAAAATTGGTAGAAACCTTTATATGGGTGCTGCAGCGATAGTACCCGATACATATAATAAAACTTCAAATGTTATTGATTTTATCCATAAAAGTGGGCTGCAAGGTAGACTTATTGCTGATGCATCTACTTGCGGTAAGATTATTAATATTGTAGATCAAAGAGATATGAATCTTGTGAAGGAGTACGTCACGTATTTGAACGATGCTAAGATCAATCCTGATTTGTCTTGCACAGAAGTGACTAATAAGCTTAAAAAACTGGAGGATGAACTAGCAAGTAATAGAGAGCTTTCTAAATCTGGTTCAAGTGCTGAAACACGGCAAGGAGCTTTGGCGATTACTGAGAGTATTGAAAAAAGAATAAAGTTACTAAGAATACTATATGCACAAATAAATACTAAGTAATAACTAACAAATCAATCTTGCGGACCTTGGTTTTCTGACACCACTTTTGCAAAGATATGCAAAAATGCCGCCTTCAAACTCAGCCCGAAAATTTAGGTGTTAAAGCTATTATTACCCATACTATGGAGAGTTATCTTGAAAAATAAGACACTTGGATTTCTATTTTTATTAGCCCTCTCGGCTAATTCTTTTGCTGGGCTTATAGAGTATAAGTTTTCAGGCTCTATTAACCAAATGTTTGAGCATTCTGGTGCTACAGATGAAAATACTAATGTAACTAGTAGTTCATTATTCGGTTTCGATATAGCTATTGGTGATATTTTTACTGGTTCTTTTATTTACGATTCTGATGCCGTCGAGAGTAGCTATCGTGCAGATCATCCAGATAGAAACTCTGCTGTGTACCAAAATTCTGTATTTGATTTTAGGTTTTCAGTTGGTGGCTATGAATACCAGGATATGTCTCCTGCTGGTATCCTAGATTCATTGGTTGTTTCCAATGATAGTTCAATCGGTCACCCAGATGCTTTTAGTGTTCAGTCTAGTAACTCTCTGAGTAGCTATTACTCAGGTGCAAGTATGGGTTTTTTCGATGCTGATGGTGATGCTTTCGATGACTTTACATTACCAACTGAACTCGACCTTAACGATTTTCTAGGTTACGGCTATTTTCATTCATCACTTTTAAATCGCGATACAGAAGATCAGTTACATTTTTATGGTCATGCTACTTCAATCACAAAAGTGAGTGAGCCCTCATCAATAATTTTGTTACTGCTGGGCTGTATTGGTTTATTCAGAATGAATGCTTTAACAAAACGTTCATAAACAAAAAATAGCTCATTCCTCCTACCTCAAGTGTCGTATTACCAACTGACTCGAGCCTCTCAAATAGAAGCTATCATGCGGCGACTTTGCGGACAACTACTCACTGAATATTTGGTTTTATTTGAACGAAAAAAGGCCTGATTAGCTAAAGCAGACACTTATAAAACAGAAAAAATGACTCTCGTCTTATTAGAATACTCTGTAATTTTGACAGTTATAACGCTATTAAGATTTTAAGTTAAGAGTCTTTTTGGTGAGTTTTCCATTCTTTATATTCTTCACACTCTTTATTACTACACCCTGGATTCACAGGAAAAATTGCACAATGACTAGAGTAGCCATCCTCGTCAAGGATATCTGATCCCATTGGGTAGTTTATAGGTGAATTACACTTGCTGCATTTACGTGCCCCGCAAATTTGACAATACCAAGGGCTGTGTTTACTTAAAAATTCATTTCTCGCTCTTTCTATAGCTGACGCTGTCCATAGTTCTTTTTCTCCCCATACCACAACATAGCGATCTGTCTTATCATCTAACTTATAAGATTGACGAGGAGTATCTTTTTTGCCTCCACTTTGTGGTTTTGTAGATAAAATAACTCCTCTTAATTTCTGTGCAATTATTCGTGAGCCGCCTATCTCCTCGATTTTTTTATTGCAGAAAATACATTTTTCAGCGGGAGGATACTTTAAGTTTTCGGAAGTAGACTCATAGGGCAAGTTTGTTGCTTCATCTGACATATATAAATCCTTTTTTACAAGAAACTCTTTTTAAAAAGTAACTGGCGTATCTTAGAAATTTGAGACCTGAACTAACATATAAATTTATGTTTTTTAAACTCCAGATGACTTATTTTCATATTTCCAGTTTAGAGGTAAGCGAAATTATCTTTAGATAAACTTAATTCACCGTTCCAACGATAGGCAACCAATTTGCCATTTTTAGCTACTGAGTAGTCAAGACAAGCTATATTATTTGCCAACGGTTCAGGTTTATCGTTGAGCCAATAGTGTCCTATAAATACGGGTGGAGCGTCTTCTTGGTAGCCGATTAGGTTTTCTTTATTTATGGATATTTCAGTTATATGTTTTTCATAACGACCAAATGCTAACTCCCCCAGGTCTTGGGCTTCATTTAACCACCAGCGAACACGAACTTCATTACGCTCATGACCATCTTTATCAAAGAAACTTATTCCGTCAGGCAGCTTAAACTCACTTCCCTTCAGCAGAGTTTCAATTGCATTGTACGCTAGAGAGTTTTTTGTATTTGCTGCTATGAAAAATTCATTTGTCATGCTGTTATCATTATTTAGTATAGGGCGGATCGATTCAATTATATCGTCACGCCAACACGCATGAATGACTCTTATCCCATCTATTTCTAACCATAATGGAAGTGATTTAAAAAAGGAAAGCACATCATCTAATTCTATTTTATTTTTAGGAGAGCAATAGTCATTCAGAAATGCAATGTGTTGGCTGATATTTTTGTCATCTCGATCTCGCAACCAAGCGGAAGGATTATTTGGGTCTTTAGTATGGAATGAAAGTGCGTTAAATTCATGATTGCCCATAACAGCAAGAGCTGAACCGGCTTTAACCATCGGCATTACAATATCGAGAACCCGCTTTTGGTTAATACCTCGGTCAATAAAGTCTCCTAAAAATATGACTTTCCGGTCTAAATGCTTGAAATAGCCTTCAGAATCTTCATAGCCTAATTCTTTAAGTAACTCGATTAGATCATTAGCATGACCGTGAATATCACCAATTAAATCGTACCCTTTTTTGCTGCTCATTTTTATGTTATTCCTTTTTTATTTATCTCAAGGCTCAATATACTTATATAACTAAGGTAATTTAGCCAGTTTAGAAATTACAATCACTAGTGACGTAGAGTATTTTCAATTGAGTCTGACTCCGAAGGATCTTAATAACATCATTCAAAATGATAAAAATAAAATATTGCTATAACAAATAATATACTCACAATGGCCGGCCAAATATCAACAGATCCTTCTTTCTTATTTTGGATCTTTGGCTGTTCAGAGCTACGGCCAGATAATTCCATTTCAATTCTATTATTCTGGATAGGCGAATTATCTTGATTTATGTTTGTGCCCATCTGTTCGTCAAGAACCGCTTTTATCTTTTTAAAAGCGTAAGTCCTCATACTGCCGCCTTTTTTCAAGGTACCTCGCCTATTCGTATAAGAACCAAAGAAAATAATATTCCAGTTTTCATAACCTCGAATGCTGTTTACCAGTTTTTGATCTAATGCTAGTTCTGCTGCCAAGAGTTTGAGCAGAGGATGATGAGGATCATCATCATACTCACCGGCATTGCCTTCTTTAAAAAAACGAAGCGCAACGCGAGAAATAAAAAACGCCACTAAATCTTCAGCGGGCCGACACTCTTTCAAATGCTTAAATATTTCTCGATAAGCAGCTTTATCACCCATGTACTTGGGAAAATGGAATCCAAAGCCTAAGCCGGCCTGTCTAAGCTTGTCAGATACTGGCTGATCACCTTTAGATTTCAGCCGAATCAAATTACTCAAATCTTCTTTTGTGTAGGCGTTAGCATTTCTAATACCTAATTCATTAGCGTCTTCAATCTGGCTTGTACTTGGTTTTTCAGATGGCAATTCACAAATATCCAGAATCTCGACTCCATCGCGCTTCGCGTAATCTAAGACCTGTTCTTTAACGACAGCATAATAATGACGATTGGTATTCTTACCATTGTCGATAAGTTTGCCTTTTACCTTGAACGTTGGCATATCTAGCCATCCTCCGCGAAATACTATTCAGACCTCAATCGACTATATAGTCTCTGGAAATATGGCCGCCATCAATAAGTTGTTATAGAGACGTATTTTTTCTCTATTCGCTCATAACCCTAATGCCTTTTTGATAGGAGTGATGCAATAGGCAAGGAATGAGCCAAAGTTTGATTGTAATATGACTAACTAACTAACTAACTAACTATTCAATAGATAGGATGTGTTTGAGCTCCAATTTAGGTCACTGCTGACAGTTTGAATTTTTACTCTTTCAATAGTTTTTGATATCAAAAAAGGCGACTTTTAAAGCAACGCCTTAACTTTTCAGCACCCTAATTCATGACGATTAGGCCAAAACTAAATTGCACCTTCAACGGCAAGTTTTGGCACTTTTCTGTCCCATGATTTAGTCCGCTCTTCTTTCATTGCTGAAGTCACCGGCGACGTGCTTTACGACAAGAAATTTGTAGTTTGAGTCGACTTTCCCCCAAAGGAAAGGCCCTCTTTGTTTTATATTTCTGAAAAGCTGCGTCTCAAATGATTGAGTTACCCACAGATTCTGTTAGTAAGGTTGTGCATAACTAACAATCATTAGTTACGGCTCTAGAAAATAAGTAACCTCTAGGCAGACTGATCATTTAATATGCAGCTTAGAGTAATGAAATTAGTACATTAAATAGTTATATAATATTTTATGGGAATCTCTAAACGCCATATATTTAGGGTCATATATAGATATAATTATATATATTGCTATAGAGAGAAAATCTCTGTAATAAGTCACTGAAGAATCTGTGTATAACTCTTGTTTATGTAGAGTCTAACTGAGCTGGTTAGATATGGTTAATAAATAATCTTAGCCTTATTATTCGCTTTTTCTATTATTCCGTTTATTTAACATTTGTGCCTCCCACTTTGAAATCTTAAGTTCGGAATTTCGCACTTTGTGCCGTTCAAAGTTTTGATTAGATACTATTTTGAAAGGCACAACTTGGACTTGTTGTGCCAAAAGAAGGCTTTGGCACTTGCTTCACGATTGGCCTGATATTACTGCTTTCAACTTCTGCGTTTTAGTTCAAATATTGGAGATGAGCGGACATGCAGGCCGACTAAAAAATCTAATCCCTTCAAGAGCCAAGCGGATATTCCTACATGCTTTCATTACAGATTTATGAAAGGGTCCGCTTTTTCCTAGTGGCTCTTCTAGCCAGCCGATCTAGTTTATTGATTTTAAATAGAAATATTACATCAGATTGAATCCTACAATGGAAAAGGAGAACAAACGATCCGCCTTTTCCAATGATAAATTCGCATCAGTTCGGGAAAATGTATGATATAAATGAGCAAACTTAAATTAATAAAAACGTAAATAAAGTGTTTAGCGGACCGTAGATTTGTTAAACACACTTTTAGGCTTCAGGCAATGCTAGAAAACGAATAAGTAGAAGGTATTATGCTTACTGATATTTTTTCATATCGATATGTAGACTTTCCTATATGGAAGGGGTTTGGCGAACTAGAGAAACGCCTATTAAACCAATTGTTTGGCATCGTAAAAGAAGCAGTTCCGTACTATGACTCGAATGGAAAAAAGAACGAGTCCAATGAAGAAAAATGGAAAACTCTTCACGACAGGTTGTCTAGAGAGCTAGGAGTTGATGAGCTTTTTCCAAGGTATTATTCGCACACAAATCATAACGCTTTAGGACAATCTATACCTGTCAGTGGATTCTTTGGTTGGGACTATGCGTGTGAGAAATTCGTAAAATCAGACTGTCCTATCAATCACCCAGATCCAGATAGATTTATTAAAGAACGAATTAGTTTTATTGAGCTTGCAATGCGTTGGCGCTATGAAGAAATCGAGAAAATAAATGAAAATCTGCCAAAAGCAATACTTGATGCGAAGCTAAGGGATGCGAGCCCAAAACGCGGTATGACTTTACCGGGGAGCGCCGAGGACGGAGTTAAAGCTTGGAATAAAACACAGAATGAATCTTATACTCTACTAGTTGACGAAATTAATGAGCGATTTCGAAGAGCTAGGGCGCCTTTGACTTTGCACAATGGATTTATACAAGTCTCTACTGATGAAAGTATCGAAAGAAATATAGCAAAACCATTTTGGGAGTTGGTGGCTGATCCTTTATGGCAAAATGTCGATATTGACATGAAGGAGGCCTTAGACCGAAGAGACTCAAATGACAAAGATCCTGCATTATTCGCAGCAAAAGCGCTTGAGAGCGCCATAAAAATAGTCTCAGACCAGAAAGGTTGGTCGTCAGGAAATGAGAACGGGGCTTCAAGCTATATAGATAACTTAGTAAGTAAAAAGAACGGTAGATACATCGATCCTTGGGAGGCCGATATCTTAAAGGATTATTTTCGAAAGGTAAGGAACTCGCTTGGGCATGGCCCTGGTAGTGAACCTATGCCGTCATTGACAATTCCGCAAACCGATTGGGCAATAGAAAATGCTATGTCTTGGGTCAGGACATTGATTAGGAGGCTAAGTGAAAAAGCCTAATAACGCTGTTAAGTTCAAAGGGAAGGCATGAAGTTAAAGAAGTTGCTGACACTAGATTTTATCCAAGAATTTCAATCTCTATTGGAGACTGAATTTGAGCATAAACTATTCGTTTCGAGTTTAAGAAATTACGCCTCACATGGAAATCCGCTTCGTTTTCATAACTTTGCTTTTTCAATGAGAGAACTTGTTCTTCATGTGATTGAGAGAAAAGCACCTGTCGCGAAAGTAAAAGTTGCTAATTGGTATGAACGTGAAAGCGAGCAGCGTGAAGTAACTAGACGGCAGCAATTAAAATACTGTGCTCAATCGAATATCGCCGATGCCTATTTTGACGATTATGTTCAGGAAGAAATAAACGAGGGTATATCTGAACTCTTGAAGGAATTTAGGTTTTTTAACAAATACACCCATATTACTGAAAAGTATTTAGAAGCCTGCCCTAAACAATTTTTTGAAGATGCTAAATTAGTAGTACAAATTGCAAATGATTCCTTGAGACAGATTAGTGATATCGAAATAATAGTTATTGAGTCACTGGAAGAGAAAATACACGATTCTGTGATTTCCACTGCTGTAAGCGCTATCCCTGAGAGCTTGTCATTACTTGCACCTCATGTCTTTGTTGATTATTCAGAGGTTGAAGAGATTGAGTGCACTGGGATCGATCATGAATTTATTTATGTAACAGCAACCGGTACAGTACATGTTGATCAAGAATACGGTCCTAAAGATGACTTGTGTACCATCAGCGCTAGTTATCCTTTTACACTTAAGATGAAGGCTAACGTAGCTAATCCTGATGATTTTTCGGTCGAAGGTGAAGAATTAGATGTGGATACATCATCGTGGTACGAATAGAACCATACAAGGCGCTGCTGCGGAAAATTTACTCGCTGGCGCTCCCAAATTTCCGCAGAGCGCGGCTTTATAAGTTCTAATCCGGAGTATATTCTTGAGTTTCTACACTAGAGAAGAATTGTCACCAACGGTTGTTTGCTTAATTCAAGATATTGGTGAAGGTAAGTCAGAGATTGGTACCGGAAGTTTGATTGTTACAGAGAATAGATTTTATTTAGTAACAGCAGCTCATGTAGCTAAGAACATGAGATTATCTGGAGGCTTCATTCTCTCGGATGAGGATGATAAACCAGTAAAAATAGATTGGTCTCAGGTAACAAGAATTCATGGCGCTTCCATTCCATGGGTTTATCATAATGAGGCAGATTTAGCTGTACTTCTCATAAATCCATCAGAAGAACTATTTAAAAAGCATTTCAAAAAGCGTTTTGTTCCAATAAATGTTTTTAGTCCTGAAAAAAAAGCTCCATCAAGAGATATACTTCTTACTTCTGTTGGGTTTCCTCTGGGTCTAGGCGTGGGTGGTGAATATTTGTCTCCGCTTACATTTGAATCAAAGGCCTCTAGCGGTTTCATTACTTTACCTAGGGCTGACACTCAAACTCCATGTACCTTTTATATACTTGAAAAACCAAGCGTAGGTGGTTACAGCGGTTGTGCAGTATATGACACGTCGGTCCACAAGTTTGGGTCAATGACTACCACCGGCGATGGTACAAAGTGCTATGGTTTTATGCACGGTACAATAAGCGACAAAACTGGAGGAAAGTTAGCGATGGTTACACCAAGCTACTATCTATTTGACCTCATAGATTTATGTAAAAAAATTGAGAACTCCCTGTTGCAGCCACTAAAAAGAAATGAGCCATGCTATTGTGACAGTGGCAAAAGATTCAAGGAGTGTCATGGTCGCTTATAACAACACGGCTGCACTGGACAAATTTCCGCTGTCACCCTTTTTGCAAAAATACGCAAAAAAAGCCGCCATTAAAAATTTTCTCGGTGAGCCGGGCGTTCTAATGTCAGCTTCCTCGGTTGGGCAATGCAAAAGTAGGCATAGGTTAACGTCCGCTTATCTCACATTTTCGATACAACTGATCAGGCCAATTTTGGCCTGAAAGTCCTAGCTTTACTTTCAAGGTTGAGTGTCCGACTTTCGGACACTAGAAACTCTGTCACAACAATATTCTGTCTTAGACAAATATGTAAAGGTCTGCGTCTGGAACTTTGACTAGCAAATTAGAGCGGCTTACATTTAGATATTTATTTCAGCAGGCCAAAAAAATCTTATAGGTTTAAAGTTATTTGCTGGAATGCCTTTTTTGAGATTCTACTTCTGAAATAATGATATCCAATCCCTCATGAGGATCTACTTCTAACATTCGACAGTATTCTACAAATTCTACAATATCTACTTTCCTTCGACTTTGCTCTATTTTCCCGACAATAGAGTGATGCACCCCTAGCTTTTCAGCTAGGGATCTTAAAGATAGACCCTTTTCATCCCGTTTAGTTTTAAGCCAAAGACGAAGAGCGTCATAGTGATGTGAGTATAGTGATCTGTTCATTGTCTCGATCATAGAGACAATGTACAATGGCGCGAAATTCGAGACACTAAAGTACAGCTTAAGAAAATACAGAATTTATAAAAAGGGATTCATGATTAGATTATTTCTTTTATTTTGTTTTTTTAACCAGGAAAAATTCTTATGACAATGAATATCAATTTAGATAAAGATTTACTTTCAATCCTTCTGACAGAGAACTTTAATAATTTCACCGTATTGGAGTTTCGAAGCGCTTATCTTGCGATCGTTAACAATCCTCAGTTAGGCAAAGTAGAAGCTAGAAAATATGTTTATAGACATATTCTTCGTTTAGAAAATAAAGGTTTACTTGAACGCAAATACTCTGAGAAAAAAGATCGAACTTTTTATTCTAAAACTAAAGAGTTCTCTCCTGATTGTTTTCAGATTTCAGACGTGACTCAAGAAATATTAAAACCACCATTTAAGAAAGAAGAAAACTTAGGTTTTAAAAAGGATATTATCTCAAAAATAAATAAATACAGATTAGAATTGTTAACCTCGATTGGCGAAACAGAAGAGTATAAAGCTCTGTGTAGCGAATTCCCGCAAATGGCAGACAAC
>TARA_R110002049_G_scaffold25956_4_pt1 | contig 13499 bp, 17 predicted proteins | sample TARA_R110002049 | Tara Oceans TARA_R110002049 (sample SAMEA4396941) | marine metagenome | biome: Polar Biome; feature: [SRF] surface water layer (ENVO:00010504); material: water (ENVO:00002006), including particulate matter (ENVO:01000060) such as... | depth 5 m | reverse complement strand
AACAGCCCGTAATTTTTCAGTGGAAAAGGCACTGGAAAAATTAGGGCACTTTCCCAATCGGACAACGGAGAAAGAAGCTTGGTTTCTGAGTCCTTTCAGGTCAGAAACCCAAGCCTCTTTCAAGGTCTCCAGGACCAAGAACCGATGGTATGACCACGGTGAAGGTATTGGAGGCAACGTGATAGATTTGGTATGCAAAATTTTAAAATGTTCCATAAAAGAAGCTTTGGAGTTTTTAAGTGATGCCATTCCAATTAACATAATGGAACAACGGTATCAGTGGGATACAACGGCAATTAACATAATCCCATGTACCAATATTAAAATCATTAAAGTCCAAGACATCATGCACCCTGCCCTGATTCAATATTTGAATTCCAGAGGTATTTCATTAATAGTTGCCAATACCTATTGCAAAGAAGTTTGGTATAGGTTTAAGGAGAATCAATTCTTTGCCATTGGATTAAAAAATTCTAAAAATGGTTGGGAACTTCGGAACAGGATTTTTAAGAACAGTAGCAGCCCCAAATCCTTTACCTATATACAAAACAACAATAAACAATTAATCATGTTGGAAGGCATGTTTGATCTGTTAACGTTGGCCACTTTAAATGAAAGCCTGTTAAAAACTTCAGATATCCTTGTTTTAAATTCCATTGCATTTATAAGGTCTGCTGAAGATTATATAGAGAGATATGTATCAGTCCATCTCTATTTAGATAATGATAAAGCTGGAGAGCGAGCTACAGAGTATTTGACTAAAAAATACAAAAAGGTCATTGACCATAGTAGCAGCTATAAAAACTATAACGATTTAAATGATTTGATATGTCATGAAAAAGGAAAACAAATATGATTTTAAATCCTCAGATGAACAGAAGCAGACGGTAAGGGTTCCTACCGATGTACTTAACAGTTCGGATAGCATAGACTTGGATCTGGAAAAGAATTCTTCGGAAGAGGAAATGGTCTTGGGTAGGAACGCGAGATGTGTGTCTGTGGACACATTCTCGTTTGCTCCCGAAGGTCGCAAAGAAAAAAAAAGAGTGTTTAAGGGGAAGGGTGACCTCGTTAAGTTTCGATGCAGCGTTTATGAAAAGAAGCTTCTGAAAATAAAAGCGAAACGCAGTGGATTGACCTTAAGCGAATACATTCGGCGCAGTCTGTTTGAAACCGAAATTACAGAACGTTTTACGGATGAACATATTGAGCTTTATAAAATGCTCATCAAATACCATAACAATTTTAAGTCCATTGGGAACATGTTCAAAAAACGGAATCCTAAATTGACCAAGGAAGTCCATGACTTGGCGAACGACATCAAAGCACATCTTAAACGGTTTCAGTAATGATCGGGAAAGGGAAAAGCATATCACATACCAAAGCTTCGATGTCCTATGGATGGAACCAGGAAAAGGATGCGGAAGTTGTATTGAAGGAATTCCTGCATGGCGATTCACCTGCAGAGATCACCAAAGAGTTCAAAATGCTCCAGAACCAAAATCATAACTGTACAAAAAACACCTTGTCTTTTATCATTAGCCCCACCATAGAAGATGGCAGGCGATTGGAAAAGGAAGAACTTCAAGCAATTACCAAACGCTTTATGTATGAAATGAAACTGGGAGAACGACAGGCCATTGCCTTTGTGCACCGGGACAAAGAGCATAAGCACATCCATTTATATGTCAATCGTATTGATTTTAGAGGCGTTGCCTATAACGATAGTTTTATAGGTAAACGAAGTCAATTGGCAGCGGAAAAAACAGCGGAACATATGGGACTGACCACCGTCAAACAGATCCAATTTGAAAAGGAATTTAATCTAAAGGAAATACGAACAGAGATCAAACGAAGACATGATCTGACCATAAAACAGTTCAAGCCCAAATCCTTTGATGCCTATATCAAAGCGATGGAAACCAATGGGATCAAGGTCATTCCAACGATAAACAAGCAAAATAAACTGCAAGGCTTTCGATTTGAATTTGATGGACATAATCTTAAAGGAAGTGAGGTGCATCGGAATATGTCAATGGGCAATATAGGAAAAGAGATGTCCGGGATTCAAGGTGCCAATATTTTAAAAGATAACAATGTAAGTATCAAACTGGCTGGAAAAGTGGTTGACCTGACGCCGAACCTAGCTTTAAAAATCACCAAGTTCATTATTAAAAGAGCCATCGATAAAGGTATGGACATAGGATATTAAATTAAACATAACAATCATGACAAAACTTGAAGAACTAACTGCCTTATTGGTCAATGAAATTAATGAATTTAAGAAAGGTGTCGAGAAACTAGGGAAAATCAATAACCAAATCAATGACACCAAAATCAAAATGGATGTATCTGAATACAAAACCATTATTGAAGGACATCAAAAACAAATGGACATACATAAAAACTTGATAGAAGGTTTTGAAAGTCGCTTCAATAACAAAATAAAGGAAGCTAAAATGTATCCCACTTGGGCAGTTGTTGTATTTATGATTTGTATTATAGCTACTATAATATTAATCTCTTATATGATTCTGAAATAATATGTGCCAAATGAAATTTCATCAGCATTAACCATTTATTCTTAGTATAATTCAATAGTTTTATTAATATTAATTTGCTCTAAAAATAATTCGTCGTGGGACACGACAATTAACGTTCCGTTATATTCATTAATGGCTGCTGTCAAAATTTCTATGTTCTGGATATCCAAATTATTGGTGGGTTCGTCCAGTATGATGATATCAGGCGCTTGATTACCAATAGTGAGGCAGCAAAGCAGTAATCGCATTTTTTCACCACCACTTAGCGCACTGCACGATTTGTCCCAATCATCCTGGCCAAATAAAAACCGGTTGAGCCGGATTTTGATTTCGTGTTCTTGTAATGCAGCAGAATTGAATTGCTGGGCTTGCTCATAGACTTTCAGACCGTTGTCAAGCAAAGAATAGTCTTGGTCAATGTAAACCGATGTACTCTCTGCTTTGTAAATTATTCCCGATTGTGTTCCAAATGCTCCTAAAATAAGCTTTATTAACGTTGTTTTCCCCGAACCGTTTACTCCTTTCAATGCAATGCGTTCGCCACTAATGATTTGTAAACTCAAAGGATGCTTCCAGAGCGTTTTTGTGTCATAAGTGAAATTGATATTCGTTGCTGTAAAAAGGATTTTTCCGTGGTATAGTTCCGAATTGTTAAAGCCGAATTTCATTTTATCAATACCTGGCAAAGTAGAACGCAGGTCTTGTAATTCTTGGGAGATACCATCAATTTTTTCAGCGTGAAGGCCTTTCATTTTTGAGGTGCTATTTTCAGCTTTGTTTCGCAATGTATTCATCATAATTCTGGAAACACCTGATTTTTCCTGTTTTCCTTTCCCTCTGCTGTCCAACTTTCGTTGACGCTCCAAGGTCTCTCTTTCTTTTTCTTTGGCTTTTCGTAACGCTTTTTCCTTACTCTGTAAATCCTGATTTAAAGCATTGTTTTCTATTTGCTTTTGTTGTTCATAAAATTTATAATTTCCCCCATACACTTTAATACCGTTTTTACTGATTTCACAAACCGTATCCAAAAAGTTCAATAATTTTCTGTCGTGACTCACCACAATCAAAGTGCTTTTTGTGGATTGAATGAAATCATACAATAGCTGTCTTCCCTTAATGTCTAAATGATTGCTGGGTTCGTCCAGCAAAACAAATTTGGGTTGATGAATCGAAATACCCGCAAGAAACACTTTTGTTTTTTGTCCCCCACTTAAAGAATACATGGGTAGCGATAAGTCCAAATTGTTAAGTTGCCAGTTGTTTAAGGCTTCGCTACAACGGTCTTCAATCGTCCAATCGTCATTCAATACATTGAAATGTTCTTCAGATGTATTCCCTTTTAAAATTTCTTGCAATGCATTAAGTTTGTCATCAATTCCCAATGCTTGAGCTATGCTTAAATGATTGTACTGCCCGAAAATCTGTGGTACATAATAAGGTTTGATATCAATTTTTAACTGCCCTTCGGATGCTTGCAATTTTCCTGCAATAATTTTCAGCAAGGTCGATTTCCCAGAGCCGTTAGTGCCAATTAAGGCAATTTTATCGTGATTGTTTACTGTAAGGTTTAGATTCTGAAACAGTAAATCTGTATTGGGATGTGTATATGAAAGATGTTGTAAGGTAACCATTAGTCCTTTCTTTAAATATTAATAAATAGACCTGTCAATAATAACATCGTCTTATGTTTATTTTTTTTTGAAAGAAACTATTTAATCACATATGTCAATTAAGTTTTGAAGGGTACAAAGATACAAATGTTGTTTTTATTGAAAAAATGGTGGTATAATATTAGTTGTCTTAAATCATCTTTATTGGGTGGAACTGATTCTGGAGGGCGACTTTCCAAACATTTTTTTAAATACAAAAGAAAAATGGGAAAGGTCTTCAAAACCCAATTCCAAATAAACATCGGAAGCAGTTTTTCCTTTTCTCGTAATTAAATAATAGGCTTGTTCCAACCTTTTTTTTTGGAGCCAGCGACCAGGTGGACTATTAAAAGTATGCTCAAAATCCCGCTTAAAGGTGGCAAGACTTCTACCAGTAAGGTAGGCAAACCGTTCGAGTTTAACATTAAAATGATAGTTTTTGTTCATAAAGGCTTCCAAATCTATTTTATGGGGATCCGTAAAATCAAATAAAACGTTTTTAAGTTCTGGGTTGGTAATTAAACTTAAAGTTATGGCTTCCTTTAATTTTAGATTCATGAGCTCTTGACGCTCCAATCCTCCCATTTTTTGATAAGTAAATAACGAATCGATATAACCTGACAACAATTTGCTCTTTTTTAAATTCAATATTTTGATATCGTCTATTGTATGCTTGCCCACAATACCATATTCCAAACTATAATCTTTCAGCGTTTGCTGGTCTAGATAAATTGAGACCGATTGATACTCCCCATTTTCAGGTGGTTGTTTCATAAATTTCATCAACTGATTCCTTCTCAAAAAACGGAATGAACCATTCGAGGATATATACTCATTGATTCCGTCGTTGAATGTAAGCGAACCCGCTATTTGGTAACTTAAGGTATGTTCGGGAACAAAATGCTCTCCCTCCCAATTCCTTTGATGGTAACAATTGAAAACTATGTTCGATGGTTTTTTATGTTCTTTATCCGATTGCATCTGAATATAAAATTAATGAACTTATTTGATAGAATGGATGTTATTGTTCAACATGGTAAACAAATTTATTTAACATAGCAAATTCATCATAGTCTTTGCAAATTACGTAAGATATCAATAATTTCACTTTGTTGAAAAGCTCATATTAACTTTGTTATAAAGTTCATATTGAAAGTTCGCTACATCAAAATTGCTTTGGGTTCTAATTGCGCCTCAAGACCGTATATACCACCTTCCCGTCCGATACCTGACATTTTGAAGCCACCAAAAGGAGCATAAGGATCGTGAACCATGGTATTGATGGAAACTCTCCCTGCTTGGATACGTCTTGCAATTCTATTGGCCCTATTAATATCACGACCACTTATAAATGCGTGCAGACCAAAGGGCGTATCGTTGGCTATGTTTATGGCTTCTTCTTCTGATTGGTAAGTAAGGATGGACAATACGGGCCCAAATATTTCTTCCTTCGCAATAATCATATCTGAGGTTACATTAGCAAACGCAGTAGGCTTTACAAAATAGCCTTTCGAAATTCCTTCTGGGCTTCCTTCACCGCCAATCAATAATTCAGCGCCTTCTTCAATACCGGAACGGATATATTTTTGCACACGTATAAACTGTTTTTCATTAGCCAAAGGGCCCATATCGTTTTTTGGATTTCTTGGGTCCCCAACTTTAAGATCTTCAATACTTTTTACTACTAATTTCTTGACTTCAGAAAGCATTTTTTTAGGGACAATCAATCTAGAGCCTGCAATACAAGCCTGCCCATTATTTTGAAAACAGCATTGCACGGCCATGGGAATAGCTATTTCCAAATCAGCATCTTCAAGTATGATGTTTGGCGATTTTCCGCTTAATTCCAAAGTTAGCCGTTTCATACTACCTGAAGCATTTCGGGCGATAAGTTGACCTACATCGGTAGAACCGGTAAAGCAAATCTTTGCTATATCGGGATGTGTGGAAAGTAATTCTCCTAATATGGCACCACGGCCATTGATGACATTGATGACCCCTGAAGGTAAATTAGCCTTATGGAAGCATTCCATCATGATCTGTGTTTGTCGGGCACTAAATTCACTTGGTTTTATTACAACCGGGCATCCAGCAGCAATGGCTGCAGCTAGTTTTACACAGATAGAGCCTGCACTGGAGTTCCATGCAGTCAAAATAACCGTTACCCCAACAGGTTCCAAAACTACAAGGGAATTCCCAACCTCTCTTTCAAACTCAAATTCATCCAAGACGTTCTGAAAATAAAGAAAAATATCCGCAGCATATTGGTTTGACCATAAAGCACGTTGCTCGCTTGCACCATATTCTTCAACAGTGGCCTCCTTGAGCGCATCCACTTTTTCTAAAAGGGCGTCATAGAGATTTTGTAAATATGCTTTTCTCTGCTGAATAGAAGTTTGTGAAAAATGTTCCAAAGCATTTTTTGCAGCTTCAATGGCCTTCAAGGCATCAAGTTCTGAACTCATTCGCACTTGGGTGATGTCTTCTTCGGTAGTAGGATTTTTTAAGGATAGTATTTCCTCTCCAAGTATGTCTATGAATGTACCGTTTACGTAATTTTGACTAAATGTTTTCATAATAATTATTTTGTCAAAATTACAGACTCATTCCCTCAATCTATTTGTTGAATGGTTCTACTTCACTTTGTAGAAAAGCTCATATTTTAAAACCATTCTCAATAGTGTTCAAAATATTAATCATTTTTTTCCAGCACAATGTTACGATAGTGCTTACCCCAATTGATCATTTCCAAAATAATACTTCCAAAAGTGCGACAATGCTCGGTAGGAATATATTCGATTAAAACTGGAGTTTCTGGATACACATTTCTTGTTACAAGTTTGTTCAATTCCATTTCCTTGAGTTCCTTGGAAAGCATGCGAGTAGTTATTCCTGGGATACTTCTTTCTATTTCCCTAAAACGTCTATTGCCATTACATATTGAGTTGATAATTGGTAATCTCCATTTGCCTCCAATAAAATATAGGGTATCCTGTAATGCTCTTAATTCTTCCTCCTGATTTCTTTCCATTATTTAAAACTGATTTTTGGTATACTCTGTTATACTGGTTACAAATATATATCATATATACGATACTTTTGTCATCAATAAATAATAATCTTAAAATTAAAAACAATGAAAAATTTAGAAAATAAAATTGCAATTATAACAGGGGGCAATAGCGGAATAGGATATGCTACAGCAAAACAATTGATAACTGATGGTGCAAAAGTAATAATTACAGGCAGACGTTTAGAAGCCATTGAACAAGCTGCAAACGAATTAGGTGCAATCCCTTTTCTTGCTGACCAAGCTAGTTTAGGAGATTTGGATAAGCTACACAATTATATTAAAAAAGAATATGGCAAAGTGGATATTCTATTCATCAATGCCGGTATAACAGGCACAACTAATCCTATTGAAAATACGAGCAAGGAAAATTTTGATAGTGTAATGAATATCAATTTCCGTGGCGCTTATTTTACATTAAGCAAATTTATACCCTTACTCAACGAAGGCGCTTCGGTCGTATTTTTATCTTCAAATGTAGCATCCACAAATATTGCTAATAGCTCGGTGTATCAAGCTAGCAAAGCTGCCATAAATTCAATTGCGAAAACAGCAGCGGCTGAATTGGCTTCGCGAAATATTAGAGTGAATATGGTAAGTCCAGGTCCAACCCGAACCAATGTTTTAAACAAATCCTATGATGAAACAACAGCTAAAAGCATTTGGGATAATCTTGCTGATACAATTCCCCTTAAGAAAATAGGAAATCCAGAAGATGTTGCGACTATGGTGGCTTATTTATGCTATGATTCGGCATCATTCATTACTGGTGCTGATTTTTTAATCGATGGTGGAATGAACCTGTGATAACTATATAAATAAAATGTAGGACTGATTTAAGTATCATGAACCTGACAACATAGCAAATTTGAACCATTCAACACAATTAAAGTTTGCTTTCAGATTTAATTTTGTTCATCAAAAAATAAACATGAAAAATTATTACTAACAATGGCAACAAAAAAACAGAAAATAATATATGGCATTGGGGTAGCACTAACCTCAATATGGTTTGGTCTAAGTGGCTTATTTGAAATAACAAAAAACCCAACCGTATGGGATAAAACCATCGCATTAGGCTATCCAGGCTATTTTATAACAACATTAGGAATCGTAAAACTGCTAGGTATTGTTTTGCTACTGATTCCTATGAAATCTACCTATAACTGGGTAAAAGAGTGGGTTTTTGCGGGGCTCTTTTTTGATATTTTTTTCGCACTGGTATCTGGGTGTGTAGTATTTGGACCTTCTGAAATTATTGCTCCAGCTCTGGCTTATGCCATTGTATTTAACACCTATATTTTTTTCAAGAAAATTAAGTCAGCAGAATCAAAAACTCAATAGTCATGAAAAAGTGTAACATTAAAGTGTTGCTAATAGCTGCAATTGGGGTTTTAATAGTGTTTCTAATTCTTCAGTTCACTGACACTCCTTTGGTAAATAAGCCAGTTACATCTGAAGTGAACATTAACCCTGAAATTAATGCCATTTTCGAACACGCTTGTTATAATTGTCATTCCAATGAGGTAGAACTGGAATGGTATGATAAAGTGGCTCCAATTTCTTGGATTGTAAAAAGAGACGTTTTATATGCGCAGAAAGTCATGAATTTTTCAGAATGGGACAGCACACCTGCAGCTGAAAATGGAAAATTATGGGCTATTTTGAATATGGTGAAATCTCGCAAAATGCCACTCGAACATTACTTGAAGGTAAATCCCGAAGCGAAACTTTCAGACCAAGAGATAGCCGTTATTGAAACCTACGTTCGGGCATTGCCTGATAAAAACTACCCCAAAGACACACTTCGTAAAAAAACTTCTGTAGAAGAATTTAAGCTTTGGAGGAAGGTAGATAGGCTAATGGATTCTGTTCCATTATCTCCAAATGGCATCAAATATTCTGACGATTTCAAAAATTGGAAAGTATTAAGCCTAAATACGCTTTATGGAGAAACAATGCGTGTAACATATGGTAATGAGATTGCAGTAAAGGCAATAAAAAATGAACAATTTAATCCGTTTCCAGATGGTGCCGTCGTTGTAAAAGCGGTATGGGAACAAGTTGAAAACAAATATGGAGAAATTACCCCGGGTAAATTCATCAATGTACAATTTATGGTAAAAGATGCCAAAAAATTTAGTGATACCGAAGGCTGGGGGTTCGCCAAATTCTCTACGCAAAACCTCATCCCCTATGGCAACACCCCCAACTTCGCAGTCACTTCGTGTATAAGTTGTCATCGCATTAAAGCGAAAGAGACCGGTTATCTCTTTAATGTACCGCTAGAGATCAACCTAAAGAATTAATCTTATGAAAAAGAACATTACAAAATTTAGTTTAGCCATTCTCTCAGTGCTCTTTTTAACAGCTTGTAGCAAGTATACTAAGGAAGAAACCACTTCGAACAGGGTAATCTTTGACTCTAGGGATTTAAAAGTAATTACGACCGCTATTAATCCAAACTTAGAAACAATGTCTGTTTTATATGGAAATGAAAAAGCTTATAGAGCTGCATTAGACGGAAATGGACAACACGTTTCGGGAGAAAAATACATCTACCTAACTTGGAAATATATCGAAAATCCAAAGTGGTTTGACAGTAATATAAGTAAAGACTTGCTTGCTTTGGAAAGTATAAATGTAAAACAAGATGAGCATACAGATGATCTAATCTACGATTACAAAATAGAAAAAGGAAACCCGCTTCCTGTCAACGGAATTCAATTGAAGCAGGGCGATAGAATAGCCTACCTATTTGATTACAAGCCCTCTGTCCTACCTTAATAAAAAATCAGTCAGCATTATGAATTATAATGAAGTCATTATAAAAAACGAAAACAAATATTAATTAAAAATTTAAAATCATGAAAAACAAAATTCAAAGAGTATTATACACAGGTAAAACCCATACCATTGGTGGAAGGGAAGGTAAAGCATTAAGCAGTGATGGCCATTTGGATATCAAACTAACAACTCCTGGTCCAAATTCTGAAGGGACAAATCCAGAGCAAATGTTTGCCGCCGGTTGGTCTGCTTGTTTCCTTGGCGCACTTGGATTGGCAGCGAGGAAAAAGCAGATTAGTTTGCCTTTAGATGCCTCCATTGATGCGGAAGTTGATTTGGGTGCAATCGAAGATGGATTTCAATTACAGGCAAGACTTAAAGTTAATTTGCCAGGAATTGAGAACGAAATAGGAAAAGAATTGGTTGAAATGGCACATCAAACCTGTCCGTATTCCAAAGCTACCCGAGGAAATATTGACGTCACCATTACTGTGGCCGAAGAAATAGTAATAGCATAAATCAATTGAAAATGAAATCAAAATTTAGAGTAGATCGGCTAGGAATGATATTAATGATCTGTGGTTTAATTTTTTTTGGAAATACGGTTAAGGCACAAGATTTGAAAATTAAAAATGTTGTATTGGTTCACGGTGCATTTGCGTCTCGTTCAGGATGGCAGGATGTTTATAAAATTCTTAAAAAGCAAGGATATAATGTAACAGTAGTCCAAATTCCTTTGACTTCCCTCAATGATGATGTCAATGCAGTAAATTGTGCGCTCGATAGGTTAGATGGTAAAGCCGTACTTGTTGGGCATTCCTGGAGTGGTACCGTAATTACAGTAGCTGGTGTTCACCCAAATGTGGCTTCATTGGTATATGTGGACGCCTTTCAGCCCGATGAAGGAGAAACAACATTACAATGGGTACAATCTGCACCTGCTTTACCAGAAAGTGGACTACTTCCTCCAGATACTAATGGTTTTGTTTATTTTGATAAAGAAAAGTTTCATGTAGGCTTTGCTGCTGATTTAAGTAAGGAAGAAGCTCAATTCATGGCAGATTCGCAACAGCCCATTGCAGCATCTTGTTTTGCGGATGTTATATCTACTGCAGCTTGGCATAATAAACCTTCTTATGGTATTTTGGGAACCGCGGATAAAAGCATCAATCCCGAAATACTGAGAGCAATGTATAAAAGAAGTGGTGCAAAGATTACTGAGATTAAAGGAGCTAGTCATGTTGTGTTTATTTCACATGCAAAAGAAGTTGCTAGAGTCATTCATTCAGCTACAATTTAAAGTGAAATAAATAGTTCTCAATTTTAATCGATTATATTATTATTGGGAACTATTTCTTTTTATTTTCTTATTCCTTGAAGTTTTTAACTTATCCTTTTCTGTGTTCTACTTCCAAAAGAATTTTAGTGATTTCATCTAAGGCAACCATTTGTTCCCTAGACAGTAAATTGATTATGAATTCCAACGCTATAATAACATTGGATTTAGGGTCTGCGTTGGAAAGCGTAGATGATGAAAAAGTAGCATCTCTCTCAAGTGCCAACACACAAGTTTTCAATAAACAGGATATATTGAATAAAAGTTCGTCATTATCCCCTATTATAAATTCTCCTTTCATCATTGGCTTATTTTTGCATGAATACCCCGCAGGCCTCAATAGTCCATCTTTAAGAGATAACGCCATTTGGATTCGTTTCAAGGCTTTTTTATGTTTCTTTTTTTCTTTCATTAGCTTTGATTCGTTTTTTGGCTATTAATCATAAATTTAATCAGCCTATAACCTTACTAATACTAACGATAGTCAGCTTAAAACCTGATTTATAATTGTATTTGTCAGCCTAAATACTTACATTTGTATATGTTTTATCAGCCTAAATCCTTTATAAATGAATCTAAAAAAATTACAACGAGAGCAATTAGACCGTAAATTAAAAAGGTTTTCATCAGTTATTCAAGTTACCCCTCCACCTACAGGATGGATCAAAGCAGTAAGGGTTTCACTTGGAATGACCTTACAGCAATTAGCAGAAAAATTGTCTATCACCAAGCAAAGTGTGCAAGAAATTGAAAAAAGAGAGCAAGAAGGAAACATCACACTTAAAACCTTGAAAGACACAGCAAATGCTTTGGATATGCAACTCGTATATGGCTTGGTGGCAAAAGATGGCACATTAGATGACCTAATAGATCGTAAAGCCAAAGAACTCGCTATTCGCATTGTTTCCAGAACATCAAACAATATGAAACTCGAAGACCAAGAGAATTCTAAAGAACGTATTAAAAAAGCCATAGAGGAGCGTACTGCTGCCATCAAAAATGAAATGCCAAAAATGCTATGGGATTAAGCCTTGAATATATTGATGGTCAAACACCAATTGATGAAGAAGAAAAAGAAGGCCTCCGAATAAAAACTATTGCTACTAAAGCTGAATTGGACGAGTTCGAACAACTTAATATAGAAGAAGCTTTACAATGGGTATTTAGTAAAAAGTTCAAACCAAAACAGATATTTACCGAAAAATTCATTTGTGATTTACATAAACGGATGTATGGCAATATTTGGGATTGGGCAGGTAAATTTAGAAAAACCAATAAAAACATAGGGATTGATAAACATCAAATTCCTATGTATCTTAAAGTCCTTTGTGATGATGCTTTATTTTGGGTTGAAAACAACACATATACACCTGAAGAAATAGCCATTCGTTTTAAGCATCGCTTGGTAAGCATTCATTGTTTTCCCAATGGAAATGGAAGGCATAGTAGAATAATGGCTGATATTATCATAGAAAAACTGTATGCTAAAGCACCCTTTTCATGGGGAACTTCCGATCTTTCTAAAGATGGCGAAGTTCGTAAGACTTATCTAAAAGCTGTAAAACAAGCGGATTTAAATAACTACAAAGACCTACTAAATTTTGCAAAATCCTAATTCCAAATATCACAAATTCTCGAAATAATAGGAGATACAATACCTTTTATATATTTGTTTTGTATAAAGTAGTATAAAAGTAGACGAAAGAAGTTTTGAAAACCAAAGTAAACATAGCCGATATAGTTCCTAAAAAAGTGTTTTGGGATATGGATGTTAATAAATTATCTGTTAAAAAAGACAAAGAAGTTATCATCCCAAGAATGCTATTGACTACTAATGAGAAAACTTTTCAAGAAGATATTGCTGCTGTTGAGGAAGTATATACTACTAATGAAATATATTCAGAGCTTAAAAACACCAAAGAACATATTAGCAACCAAGTATGTAGAATGGTTGCTACTCGTTATAATAAACCTACTTTTTTACGCTTTAAGCTTTAGTAAATTAGTATAGTTTAGATACATAAATAATATGAGGTGCGTAATTCGGTGCGTATAATAAATATAAACCTCTCAAAAACCCAATGAAATAGGTGTATTTGAGTTTACGGATAGTT
>TARA_R110002049_G_scaffold29552_14_pt1 | contig 13514 bp, 12 predicted proteins | sample TARA_R110002049 | Tara Oceans TARA_R110002049 (sample SAMEA4396941) | marine metagenome | biome: Polar Biome; feature: [SRF] surface water layer (ENVO:00010504); material: water (ENVO:00002006), including particulate matter (ENVO:01000060) such as... | depth 5 m | reverse complement strand
ACAGACCTCATTCTTACTCGACGATATATCCTCTCCCCACCACTGCGTGCACCTCCAGCCTAATTTCTATTTAGCTTAGTTTGTTCCAAGGCTCATTTTCGCTTGAGCCAAAAAACAGCTATGTCTAATGTTTAAATGCTGGGAGGTTAGCTGAACCATACCAGTCAAAACTCGCTTCTATATTAAAACTCATTGTGAAACTAGATCGCAAAATGCTCGTTTTGTATGCCGGAAGTGAAGAAATTAACTATATGAACAAGGAGCATAATAAATGCTACCCACAACAACTTTTTTTACACGTATTTTTTACCTAAGTGTAGGTCTATTAATATTGAGCCTATTTTCACAGTTGGCCTATGCTCACGGCATGTCCGATGCTGAAAAGTTATCTATTATCGAAGGTGGGAATCTACGCTATATGTGGCTAGGTGCCACTCACATGCTATCTGGCTACGATCATCTGGCATTTGTATTCGGAATTATCTTTTTTCTGACCAGCTTTCGAGATATTGCGAAATACGTCACAGCATTTACCATTGGTCACAGTGTGACGCTAATTTTCGCTACATTCAACGCGATTCAACTTAATTATTTTGTCATTGATGCGGTGATCGCTCTGAGCGTTTGTTATATCGCTTTTGCCAATATTGATGGGTTCCGGAAATATCTCAACATTGCATCACCAAATATGATGTTGATGATTATCGGTTTAGGTCTGATCCATGGTTTTGGTTTGTCTACTCGTTTACAGGAACTACCATTAAGTGAAGATCATCTACTTCTTAACATAATATCGTTTAATGTCGGTATTGAATTAGGACAGATTAGCGCATTGGCACTTATGCTATTACTGCTTACTACTTGGCGGAAACGTGATGCCTTCAAAACATTTAGTCTAATTGCAAATTATGGTCTTATCATCTTGGGAGGATTGCTTTTCCTCATGCAAATGCACGGTTATGAACACAGCACTAATCCTGAAGAGTTCAGTGTGGTTAAAGACACTGCCAAAAGTGTAAGTGATGTTGAATTAGTTGCAATAGAAAAGGCTACTGAATTACCTATACAACCTCAATGGAAAGATTCAATTATCGTCACTATTCCTGCTAGAGATTACAAGGAATACAAGTTGTTTCTAGAAAAAGGGTCTGAGCTAGAATACACATGGGAAACAGATGGTGAGCAACTATTTTTTGATTTCCATGGGGAACCGGAAGGTGACACATCTGGATATTTCAAGAGTTACAATAAAAGCACTGAAAATCAGGCAAGTGGCACCTTAACAACGCCATTTTCAGGCACTCATGGTTGGTATTGGAAAAACGACACTAAACAAGCTGTGACTATCACATTAAATGTCAAAGGGGCATATCAACGTCTAGATATAGAAATGGACGAAACACAAGATTCAATAGAAAGCCCAACCCCAAGAACTCACGACAGCATTGATTAATTAGGAGGTTATTATTATGCGATTAAACATATTATTACTTGCTTTTACCTTAAGTGTGGTCACATTTTTAGTTATGGCAGGTAATGATCATGACCATGGTCACGAGCATGATGGGCATTCACATTCACAAGCGGCAGTGGATGATGTAAAGGCAAAATCAAATGCCACCAATATGGTTGCTGAACTCGTAAAAAGAAAAAAATTGGAATCGAGCTGGGCATTTATTTCGGCTAATACTGTCGAGAAGAAAATGTTTGAAGGCACGCCTGAGTGGGTGGTGGTTTTTGTTAATGATGCAATTGCGGATGTTACTAAGCAGAAACTGTATGTGTTTCTTACTGTAAATGGCGAATATATTGCTGCTAATTACACTGGCGAGTAAAAATTAATACAGTGTTATATATTAGTTTTTGTGCCTAGAGATGTTTAGCGGACTTAACTGTTCGCTAAACATTTATTGGCCCATTATTTTTAAAGCAAGATACGGTGCAATCATAAAAACCAGTGTCACAACCTTGTAGTTGCTTAAAAAAGTAAAATACATAGGGCCCAATTCTTTTTCATCTATATCTAACATTTTGCTATGGATTGAAACTATGAGACCTTTCATTGATTTAAGAATAAAAGTCGCCAGAATAAGATAAGAAATATTTATTACTGATGCCCATCCTAATAACTCAGTCAATTGCGAAATTGTAATCATTGCTCTTTCCTTTTGATATCGAGTGGTTTCTGAAATTTAATGGACCGATGTGCCCGCTAAATATTTTAGAACCTAGTTTTAAATAACTCCGTTTTCACTAATGATCATCGTCTTAACTCAGTTCATTGGCTTATAAATAAACAGGAATTATTATTCTGTCTATGATTCTTTACTTTGTTCTAATATATGCTTCGCATGCCTTTTTTCGTTCATTTTCTGTTGATTTTAGGCCGGTCCTGCCGGCTTCAAGAGTTAATAATGAACACTTTTGTTTTAATTCCTATCGCTCGGATTCTTCTTTAGTTGGTGTGCTTATTTGAGCGATTGTAGGCTTAAAGTTGACTGCGGCAACACAATACATATTTTTTAGTTTTATGTATTTCCAGTGTTGTTGTGGATGTGATTGTAAATAAGAACAAGTGTCAGTGAATAATCCTTTTGCAGTAACAGTACAGGATGAATAATGACTTAAGTTATAGTCCTTTACTATGGCGCATACAGAAGCATCTTTAATTTTCCATATTTGGTATTGATAATCGATTTTGTGATCTTGATATTCAACCACACGATATTGAACTTCTGCCCCCATGGCGTCTTGAGCTCGGGTGTGAATGTCAGCTGTCATGCCAGTAAGAAGTGATGAAAATAAAATGCTAATCGGTTCCATGATGTTCTGTCCTTAAACTATCTGTAATCAAACATATCAATCTATGAATTGACTAGCAAGATATTTGGTTTAAGGGGGAAAAACAGAGGGAGAATTTATATGGATTCACCTCTCTCGACCGATGCATAGTTAGGCTGCTATGAAAGATAACCTTTGAGCATGGCATTTTTATCTTTGTTGAGGGTGAATCAGAAGAAGCTATTTTGTAAAATACATTGTTAGATGCATATTAAATTACTAGGTCTTCTAGTCGGATTGATAATCCTAAACTGTATTAGATAAATAACAAATTAATGGGTGGAGTGATAAACACACCACCCAGTTTTTAAATTATTTACCAAGCATCACCATTTAGCTCTGCGCGTTAGGAATAATATACTCTTAATTCTTTGGTCAGAATAACAAGTAAAAGGGCAGAGCTTAGATTTTTAATAACCTGAGTAATGCTGATGTGAACTTTATTTTGTGATTGATTTGATGGTGTTTGACCATATTTTTAAACGGTTGAAAGTACATTTAACAAAGTTACCATTCCTGTGTTTGAAGCGTTTTTTAAGTGCTTTTTTCACTTCCCAAGTACCTTTGTAGCCTAGTGGAAATACCACTAAGTCACCAGCTTTGAATGTAGTTGCAGGGCTGCCATCTGCTGGTGTCATTACACATTCACCTTCCACAATAAGTGCCGTTTCTGTAGTCACAAATTCCCATGGGAATACAGACACTTCTTTTTCCCATGTTGGCCAGTAAACAACTCCCATTTCTTTTAAAAGTGCCTCACTTGGGTTGCTATTAACTGTAATTTCTTTCATGTTTTTTCCTAAAATTTAGATTTATGCCCAGAATCAGAATGATTAGGGATATGACATAGTATGTTGTTCATACTCTTTTGCCTACATTCGAAGGAAAATTATAACTATTTACTGCCTGCTGTGAAATTTGTTATAGTTCAATTTAACCTAAGCAGGAAGCGAGGCATATCGAATGGAAGAGCAAGCTCTATCACCCCACCCCACGATCGCGAGCTGGAACGTCTTTGAAATTCAAAACACGCAAACGCGGCACATAATAGGTTATTCATCACATCATAAATTTGATGTAATCACACAAGAACTGGCAATTTTCGAATATAACCCCAAGACAAAAACAGGACGAGCGGTTACTAAGACGGGGTCAGTTTATATGCTTGAAGGTAAACCGATGAGGTTTAACGCTAAAGGCAATGTATTGCTTAAAGAGTTTATGTCAAAAAATGACTGTCTCATCACCTTTGTTCGCCAAATCTAATACCTCTCCAAGCTTGAGCTGAACTGTCGGACTTTTTCTCAAAGAGTGATTTTTTGCTTGCTAGAGCTTAGCTGGTGGATTAATAGCTAAATATTTTTTGAATGTTTACCGCATTTCAGGCAATAAAAAAGCCCTAGTGGTTTTATCCACTAAGGCTTTGATATTTGTACAAATTCGTTGGAGCCGGAGATAAGACTTGAACTTACGACCCTCTGATTACAAATCGGCGGTCTTGAGTTTAAGATGTTGATTTATAATGATAATTGTGAGGCGCCCGTTGCGCTATATTCACGACAATGCATAACTATGCACAACTGATCTACGTAAAGTTCACGCATGAAAATGCAGGAAATATTGATGTCAGAGATTTTTTATAGATCAAAAAAGCCGAGGGATTTTAAGTCGGGAACCGAAAACATAGTTCATATAAATATCAAACACTTACAACGTTCGCCAACTATCAAAACCTGCCTTAAACTGCCCTGTTTGTACTGTGCACGGTACAAATACGGTACAAATTTGGAACATATTTCCTTTGCTCACAAAACATATCTGTCTACAGCGCTTTACGCTTAAAATTTAATTGCATGGTCAGCTTTCGCCCCCCAAACAGACGTTTGCCGTGTGGCTGTTGTCGACCCAAAGCAGACATTATCATCTAATAAATCTACTGGGCTTAAGCTAAGAACTATATAGCATTGCAAAGTAAGCCGATGGACCAATAATTTCCTCTTTTGTCTTGATTACCGGCTTACCAGGAATTATAGTTCGTCTATGGATAGGAATTACAGGAAATATTCTTCCTGTTAATAACAAGTTAGAACCACATTTAAAGGTATACCAAGAAAAATGACTGAAGACAGCAAAGCAGTTGAAAAGACTTATGAAGAGTTTGTTGTCGAAAATCATAAATGTTCATTGAATAGCTTAAAATACAAATCTGGAGAACTGATATTTGAAGGTGTCAGCTTTAATTCGGGGCTCTTATCTTTTGATAATGAGCTTATTAATTGCTCTATAGGAACAAACCAACTCAAGACTTTTTCAGTCTCTGATAAAAAATCAAATATAAGTTACACAGATGTAAAAAAGTTTAAATTTATTGACTGTAAATTCTCAGATGATACATTTTTCAAAAAAAATTTAGAATCATTAATTTTTGAAGAGTGTGTATTTGAAAAACGATGTTACATTAATAATCAATATGAAACTAACACGGCTCTAATTGAGATAAATAGAATTGTAATTAAAAAAACAGTTTTTAAAGAGAACTTTAAATTACATAATACTGTTATTGGTTATTTTCATATTGAAGATACAGATTTTATTAAAAATGCTGACTTCTTTAAAAGTGTATTTGAATCAGGTAAAGATAATAATATTAATTTTGTTGCCATCAATTTTCATGCATTGGCTTTATTTGGAAATACTGAATTTAAACAATTGTTACAATTCAAATATGTAACCTTTAAAGGCTACAGTCATTTCAGAAGTGCACTTTTTAAACAGGGTTTTGATTTAGAGTATGCAAATATAGAGCAAGAAATGAACTTCTTTGATATTAGAGGTCTCGATAGAAAAGATTCTAAAAAAACAACTTCACAAGAGACCTACAGAATAATAAAGCATCAATTACAAAAAGTTGGAAATATTATTGGTGCTAACAAATATCATTCATTAGAACTTAGCAAAAGGAGGCAACAACTTTCTTTTTACTCTTTTGATTATTTAGTTTTGTTGTTTCATTGGGTGTCGTCTAATCACTCACAAAGTTGGCTTTTGCCGTTAATTTGGATTTTTATTGTAGGTAGTTTGACTAGTTGGGGCGTAGCTAATTCCTGTAGCGAATGTTGTTTCTATCAGATAGAACATATCTTTAAGTATATTTCAATTTTCAATCTTGATGATTGCCTCAAAAAACTTCCCATAATTTTTGTTATGAATAAAGTGTCTTTAGGCTATCTTTACTATCAGTTTTTAACAGCAATTAGAAAAGATACTCGAAAATGAAGCATTTAATGCTCTAACAAATTGTTCAACCTCATTCATAAAAAGCATCATGGGCCGGACGTGAAAAAGCGGCGCGTCCGTTAAATCAATCGTTATGCTGATTAAACGAATGAGCATCTTTTGTACTTAAGCGACGAATGCCTCAAAGATCGCCTCTCGACCCAAAACGGACAGTGAATAAAATCTTCTTTTTCACAATGGGCCTGTATATCATCCCCCATTAAAAATCATCTACTTATGGTCCAAAGGTTGATTAAATCAGAAAAGGTTGTGATGATATTAAGGAAGATAAACAGATGCTAATTTCTGTTTGTTGTTTATCTAAACCAAAGGACTGGGATAACACTATGATCTGTAGTAAAAATCTATTCATGCCAACCCAGCCCAAAAATATTTAACAGCGCGAAGAGTCTGTTAAACATACTGTTAGGTGAAATGATGTTATACAAAATGATATTCAAACTTTATTTGATGCCTATGCTAGTTCTAATTTTAGGCGTTACTATTTCATTGTTTCTATCAGTTTTCATACCTCATCAATTATCACAGTCTCAAATATTCACCTCTATAGTTAATGGTGCTATAAAACTGGCTCCTCTAGTTTTATATTCCTCTCTTTTTATAAGTGCTATTTGGTCATTAATTCAAACATATCAATTATGGCAATGGAAGAAAGGAAATACAGAGGTGTGTTTTAATTGCGGTGGATTAGTAACTCAAAAAGATGGTCGTTACGGGGCCTACTCTCATTGTTTAGCATGTGGAAAAAACCGTAGTAATTAAAATGGTCATAACACCTAACAAAAACATCAAAATCACTCCAGCTACAAAAAAAGCTTGGCTTCCGTTGGGAAGCTCGTACCTCGCGTCCCTTATGTAGATCGTTATACATTTTTACCATAAAAAGTGTCTACAGTTTTCAGGCCTTACCAGTCGAATAGCTTTATAGTTTAAGACAACTTAAGTCATGGAAAAAAAGACTCAGGAGAGAAATATGTCTAGTAAGTCAAACGACGATAACCGGTCAAATCAACTTAACCCCAATAATGAAACATATTACAGTTCAAGGGGTATAAGTGGGTATGACGATGATGAATATGAGCACTACGACTCTCGTGATGTAGTGGATCGCCTTCGTGATGACATGAATGATCTGATACGCAGGGAAAGGCATATAAAAGAGTGGCAAACTCTTGTGTGTGAGGAGTTTACCTTTGACTTCATGAGCATGAATGGTTCTAAAGTACACCTGAAGGCTACAGCCCAGTTACCTCATAAGAACTATAGCAATACTCTGATTAGCGACTGCATTGATTTGATTGAAAAAGGTTTGTATCCATTCATGCGGAGAGCCTTTGAAAAAGAAGTTGATTCACCGATAGTCTTCTCACGTGTGAGAGATGGTGAAGGGAATGAATTATTTTGGATACAAGAAGAGTACATGCCTCGCCAAAACCATTTTAATTACAGTCCTGAAGAACAGCAGAAAATTACTCAACAAAATGAAACGTGGGTTCAAGCAACAAAATTTATGGTAGATGACTTCAGGGAAAAGCTTCAAAATTACAAGGCACTACCTCGAGAAGATATAGGCTTTATTATAACGCCCGAAAATTTTCGGAAAATTAGAAACCTGTAACTTTCCTCAATAATTTAGCCTAGGTTGAAACTGCTTCACAATCTCTCCAAATCAGTTGTTCTACCAAATGAGAACTGTACCGGATTAGGATATACGAAGTTTACGGTGTTCTAATTTATTATATTGTGGTCTAAGCCACATAAGCGAATGACCGCTATTGGCATAAGGCTCAATTGTTGCAGTCAGTCGAAGCAAATGTTTCGCTGAGTAGTACACAATATTTGTAGTTATTTTGTTTTCTAAACTAGATGGGTTAACCTAAGCTTATCTTTAACAACGGAGGTTAAGATGACTGAGTTTATTGCGTTTATTCTATTTGTACTTTTGGTCGTTTCTGTATACCAGTATCAAACTCTTCTCAAAAAAAATAAACAAGCTGAAAAAGATAACGATTTATATAAGCTTAAGGCGAATGAAGCTCAGCGTGAAAACACATTTCTGCAACAGAAAGTTGACCAGTTAACACCCTATCAAGATATTGCTGACGCTGAAGTTGAAGCCAAGAAAATATTGGATGAGGCCAACGCCACAGTTAAACAAACTCAAGAGGATGTTAGAGAATCCATCAAAAAATCCAAAGAACGTTCAGAAAAAGTGGTTCAGGGTGCCATTGAACAGTCTAAGCGAATTTTAGATACTGCTAGAGCTAGAGCTGAAGAAATCGCTGGCGATGCCTACGAAGCAAAGGGAAAAGCCGAACTCTACCAAAAAACGGTTAAAGCAATGGAAAATATCATTAACGGTTATGGTGATAAATACCTAATTCCAAGTGCATCTATTATTGATGATTTAGCAGAGGGGTTCAGCCACAAGGATGCAGGCATTCAATTAAAACGTGTAAGGCTCGTTACAAAGCAGTTTATTAACAATGGGCTTGCAGCTGATTGTGATTACGTCGAAACAAATAGACGAGAAACAGCCATTCGATTTGTTCTAGATGCCTTCAACGGAAAAGTCGATTCAGCGCTCTCAATGGTGAAACATGATAACTATGGCAAGTTAAGACAAGAGATCGAGGATGCTTACACTCTAGTAAATAAAAATGGGAAAGCATTTAGAGATGCAAGAGTTAACCCAGACTATCTCAATTCTCGACTAGATGAGCTTAAATGGGCCGTGGCAGTTAACGAATTAAAAATCATTGAACGAGAAGAGCAACGTGCAATAAAAGAAGCAATGCGCGAGGAGGAACGAGCTCGCCGAGAATATGAAAAAGCCATAAAAGATGCTGAAAAAGAAGAGCGTTTACTCAAACAAGCAATGACGGAAGCAGAAGCAAAACTTCTGAGTGCACATGACGAAGAAAAATCAGCATTAGAAAATCAACTCCGAGAATTACAAGAAAAATTTAACGAAGTTGAAGAACGAAATCAGCGAGCCATCTCAATGGCGCAGCAAACTAGAACTGGTCATGTTTACGTTATATCTAACATAGGTTCGTTTGGTGAAGATGTATTTAAAATAGGTATGACACGAAGACTTGAACCATTAGACCGCGTAAAAGAACTTGGTGACGCTAGCGTCCCATTTGAGTTTGATGTTCATGCGATGATTCATAGTAAAGATGCACCAACCCTTGAAACGGATCTGCATAAAATATTTGCAAACAGTCAGATAAATAAAGTTAATACAAGAAAAGAATTTTTTAGATTAAAACTTGGAGATATTAAACGCGTAGTTGAAGATCGTAACATTGAAACACATTGGACAATGAAAGCTGAAGCCATGCATTATCGTGAATCTTTGACACTTTCTGGCGTAATCTATGATGACGTTGGAGACTATGGGGCTATTACGGAATAATAACTTAGTTTTATATGCAGTAGTTCGGACTTGAGATCTGGTTACTTCGTATAACTATGGTTAGATTTAATCAATCTGTCACTTTTTATGCAAAAACCACACAAAAGACGCCAGCTTGCTATGCAGTTGAGCTGGGCGTTATGACTGCTTTTGGCACTTAATCAACGAACGTCTCAAAGGTCGCCTGTCGACCCACAGCAGACATTGATTAATTTCTAACAAATTGGGATTATTGCGTTTGGTTTACGTGATAAAGCTATTAACAGTCTTAAGCGGGGAAGAAAAACTTTAGTGAGTGTTACAATTTATAAGGGTATCAACACTTCTAAAATCATCTGGCTAGGACCAATGAACTGTCTTTAAAGATTTTTTATTTAGGAAAAATACGGCTAGAAAGTGCAACTAAGTTAAATCTTTAATCTTGTTAGACCTTTTTGAGGGAGCAATGAGTAGTGAGTTTATTGGGTCGTTTTTTAAAAACACTGTCCTATCGAGTCGATAAGGAGATCAAGGAATCTTTATACAAGAATGAAGCCTTCTTAAGTAGCCGTTGGGGAATACTTGAAAATAGTATTATTCAATGGTCAACCTACTACCGGAAATATATTGCATTATCGTTGGTTCTTTCAGTTCTTCTGGTTTGTAATATTATCTTTTGGCAACCATGGATTAAGCCATTTGTAATCGAATATATCCCATTCAGAGCAAAGTTTATGGACTGGCAAGGAATTTTTCTAGCCGGACAACTAACTATTATTGGTGTGGTTTACCCACTAGTTATTGGTTTGATCAGTATTCTTTTTCAGAACAAGTCTGCAAAAAAGTTATATTCCCAATATATCAAAAATACTCGGGGTTTATGTTCGCAGGATTAAGCGGATTAACATTGTCTGGATTCATCGTAGTAGGCTACTTTCTAAGGACAATGGTCGATAATTCTATATATGTCAGTATTTGCCTCATATCGGCTATGTGGCTATCAGTAAACCTATTATTGACTGCTTGGTTCTTTGTCAAAACATTCAGAATGCTTGATGGGAATTCTTGGGAGCCGATATTGTTTCGTTATTTAATCCATGAGTTCTGTGTAGCAGATGTTCGTGAACGTATAAAACAAACTTTTTTATATGCTCCGATTAACCAGAATCTGTTGGTAAATCCTGATGAACAGGTTTTGAAGGTTATGACTTATAAGTATTCTAGCGATGATTTTCAGCATATAACTAGAATCGTTAAACCGGAAAAGTCGATAAAAGATGTAAAATTTAGATTGGTTAATATTGCCATCAGGTTACAAATATCTATTCTAAAATTGAAAAAGATTAGGGACTGCAAATTAGTAATACAATCATCACGAAGCAACGCTAGAAGCAATATTCTGAGTATTGCCCAATATGATGGGTTTGAAATCAATCCACTCGTAAAGTTACTTTTTCAGGCAGCTTTCTCGTTCACTAGTACTGTTAATCAAACAGATATTGGAATATCAGCGGTGTTAAATGGTTTTGTAGGTCCTGCAAATGATGCTATCAGAGATGGTGATGCAAGGGAGTTTTCTGTAACCATTAATAATTTAGCCATGTGGCATACAGAGCTAGCTGAAGCGTTATCATTCATAAACGATGATGAGGAACCAGATAATTGGATATTATTACCCAATAGTCAAACGTGGGGAAGTTACTTAGACGAACTATTAAGCGAATATTATCGTCTAGCCCGAGATGCAGTTGAGCGTATCCCCGAAAACTCTCGTTTTTATGCGGAAATGTTGCATTTATATAAACATATTTTTTCTCGAAGAGAGCTTCTGAGTAACAAAGAAATGAGGTCGCTCATTCAAGGTAGTTACTATATGTGGTATTCGTTAATTGAGTGGAGATCGTATAGTTCAGAATCGAGCGACATGAGAATAGTCAATAAATACGAGGACATCCTTATAGAGTTTGTTGGTGATTGGGAACTTTGGCTTATGTATATAGCGCCAAGGTCAAAACGAATAAATGATCTCAACAGAGTTTATCCAGCGATTATTACACACCTAGAATTTACTGCTTTAACAGCAATCTCAGCTTTACGATTCAATAACTATGAGGCTGCAGGTTGGGGCGTAGATATGCTCAATAGATGGCTTGAGTCTTATTCGATAGATGAGCATTGGGATGTGGAGTACCGATGGCGTTCTCTGCTAATAAACCATTGTCTTCTGCCATTAGACTCTGAAACTTCAGCTTGGCAGATAATCCTTAAAGAAAATAAATATGATTACATCGCTGCATCTGGTCTTGCATTTAAAAATGCTCATTTGGATTTGAGAGTCATTACCGCATGCTACATGCTTTTAAAACCTGCTGATGAACAACAAGAACTCTTGATTAAATATATAAAAGCACTTTTATCAGGTGCACCTATTCACTCATCAGGTGCAATGATTTCTAATAACGAAATTAGTAATGGAGGCGACCTGTTAGGTGTATATATTCGCCATAGAGATCACGGTAATTATGGTGGTGGAACATATGGTCATTGGCTATCTTCAATACTAAACTCCTTCGATAGAGTCTATGAAGAGCGCAAAGTATCGGGAAGAGTTTATTCAGGATGGGGAGCAAATGATCCTAAGAGTATGACCAAGGCTTATGTTGAGATTGGTATTTCCTTATCAGAGAAGAAGTGGTCCCTTCGTAGCGATTGGATAGATGCAATTTTGTCGGATGCCTTTAAGCATATGGATCGGGATTCTATTATTAAAGATCTTTCTGAATGGATAAAGATTGCTGCTGAGACAGGACAAAAATATATTCTTGTTGCACCAGAACAGTTGAATGCCTTCAAAACAAACTTTATTGAATCTGTAGAGAGCGTTATCAAAAAAATTAACAAGGCCCAAGATGAGGCTCTTAAGGATGCTCCAATTGATCAAGATAGGTTAGACGGGTTTGGCAGTGCTAGTTCGGCTATATTTTTAAGCGAAAATAAATCAGTATTTCCATTTATTTTATTTGAAAATATAGATAGAAATCCTGTGCTTGAGGACGATTACTCATTTGCCATAAATATAAAGGACTACAATAAAGAAAGCGTTGCCAAAGGTATCGATACTAATCGTTCAATTAATGAAGATGAGTGGCTAGCTAACGTTATTTCACAAAATCTTAAATCAAACATTTTGCGGAAATTATTGGCATATCCAGAGTCACAATCTTATCAATATGATGATATTAACAATATACTTTCAGATATACGCAACATGTCTGAAGCAAGGGCATGTCCCGTGCTTTTTGTTGGTAACCAAGCTCTCTCATCAGCACTTAACCGTTCATCCTATGAAGGCAGTTTAGCTGAAACATACGATATTAGTCGTCATGATGGTTTTTCCGGTGAGTATATATGTCATATAGGCCCTTGCGAGGTATACAAACTCCATTTTCGTGACGTGGATTACAGCATCCTTACCAGCAAAGAATTATTTAGTAAGTTGATATTTCGCAGAATATCAGATGATAGGTATGTTGAAGCTGGTTTTTTATTGAATGATGGAAGTGATACTCATGGCGAATTGAAACTAAAATACTGGATGAAAGTAGACCTAAATGTGAATATTGAATGTATAAAACTTGAATTAACTAAAAAGGAGGAAATCTTGATATAGCAGTTTTCATACAATATAAATGTTTAGTTTGACCTTGTATCATTCAAAGAACGGCAAAACTTAGGTTGAGACCTTTATCGTTAATTGAAGGACAGCTTTGGACACATAGCGAATGACCGTTACTGGCACGAAAGAGACCAATTACTCTGTTTGTCACCCCATACTTCCCTATACAAATAATTGTCGCATTAACGCAAGTTGATGCTGATAATTTTTGTAGCATTAACACCTTGTGTTAATGGGGAAGTATGGGGGGGCGTTCGATTTATCGATGTAGCACCGTAGCGATAGCGAAGTGTGCGGAGA
>TARA_R110002049_G_scaffold74325_2_pt1 | contig 13520 bp, 13 predicted proteins | sample TARA_R110002049 | Tara Oceans TARA_R110002049 (sample SAMEA4396941) | marine metagenome | biome: Polar Biome; feature: [SRF] surface water layer (ENVO:00010504); material: water (ENVO:00002006), including particulate matter (ENVO:01000060) such as... | depth 5 m | reverse complement strand
CAAGTAAGTTTACTTTTAATTATCCAATGGGCCAAACATGTTTATCTTGAATACATATTACTGAAACAACGCCATTTTAAACTAGAGCATTTGTTAATAATATTAAATTGCAAAAATCTTTACTTGGCTATTACTTTTATAATAGTAATAAAGATGAGTTTTAAATCGAAAGCAAAACTTTGTTTTTTTATATACTCTTTATTAAATTTTAATTTATCAGGAATAATGGTATTTATAAAATAGTTTTCAGGGTCTTCAGCTGCTTTTAAAAGTTCTACTTCATTTCTGTATTTTAACGAAGCAAGCCCCGTAATTCCGGGTCTTACGGTAAATATTTTCATATCATCTTCATTATAAAAATTCACATAATACCGCAGTTCTGGCCTAGGGCCTACAAAACTCATGTCTCCAATTAAAATATTAATGAGCTGCGGGAATTCGTCAATTTTATAACGTCTTAATAAATAGCCTACTTTAGTTATTCTAGAATCATTATTTCCCAATGTTAACAATCCCTTTTTTTGAGATTGTATGCGCATGGTTCTAAACTTAAAAATTTTAAAATCCTTATTGTTTTTACCAACACGCCCCTGAATAAAAAGAACAGGGCCTTTGGAATCTATCTTGATTATAAGGGCTATTAATATTAGTAAGGGAGCAAGTAGCACCAACCCAATTACAGAAAAAACGACATCAAATATGCGTTTAATCATTATTTTTTGGCTGATATTAGATTTATTATAGTAGCAATACTATCACAGTTTTCAACAGTTAAGGCAATTTCCTTTTTATCAACAGTTCCCTCAACAACATAAACACCACAAGGTTCTTGCCTTGTATTGCTTTTAGAGAAGTTGATAGCTCCTTTTTTTAATACATACTTAATTGTTGAAGAATCAATTGTTTTATTATCAATTAAAGATTCTACAAGATTGCCATAAACAATGTTTTTTGTGTTTATGTTTTTTAGTACCCGAGCTTCCGGACCATAACTGCAAGATGTTTTCTTTCCGTTAAAAAAAAATGCTAAAATTACTAATCCTATGGAAAAACCACCTAAGTAGTAACCAATGCGTTGTATAAGTTTCATTTAAATATTTTGAGGCGTTTTTTGTTAATGAATTCATTTAAAAAACAAGTAAATTAATATCACTGTATTTTAAATCAAACCATTCACCTACAGATTTACTGGTTAAAATTCCGTGGTAAAAGTACAATCCATTTTTTAAACCTCTATCAAATCTAAGAGAATTTTCTATCCCACCATCTTCAGCAATTTTCAATAAATAAGGTGTAAAGATATTACTGATAGAAACGGATGCTGTTCTTGAATATCTTGCAGGAATATTTGGCACACAATAATGAACAACGTCATGCTTTATAAAAGTAGGCTGTTTATGTGTAGTAACTTCACTGGTTTCAAAGCAGCCTCCCATATCAATACTAACATCAATAATAATAGCGCCTTTTTTCATGTTTTGAACCATTTCTTCAGAAACTATCACAGGAGATCTATTTATACCTCTTACTGCACCAATAACTACATCACAACGTTTTAAGGCTTTTGTTAGGTTTTTGGGTTGGATTGTTGAGGTGTAAAGTGGTCGGCCTAAATGGGTTTGAATACACCTTAGCTTGGTAATGGAATTATCAAATATTTTAACATTGGCACCTAATCCAAGAGCGCTTCTTCCTGCAAATTCGCCAACAGTACCAGCACCTAATATAACAACTTCTATAGGCGGAACACCGCTGATGTTTCCAAACATTAAACCATTTCCCGATTTTGTATCAGATAATAACTCAGAAGCTATTAAAACAGCCGCAGTTCCCGCAATTTCGCTCAATGATTTTACAGCTGGATAAGCACCATCTGTATCTCTAATAAACTCAAAAGCTAAGGCCGTAATACGTTTTGCTGCCAATGCTTCAAAATACTTTTTAGTTTGGGTTTTTATTTGTAATGCTGAAATTAAAATAGCTTGTGGGTTAAGCAATTTTATTTGTTCCAAGCTGGGCGGTTCTACTTTTAAAATTATTGGGCAAGCAAAAATTTTGGCAGTGTCCTTACTTATTTCAGCACCAGCTTCACTGTAATCCCTATCGCTAAAGCGAGCGCCCTCTCCGGCACCAGATTCAATAAGCACTTTATGGCCATTGCTTACAAGGGCAGAAACAGCATCAGGTGTTAAACAAACGCGTTTTTCCTGATAAGCAGTTTCTTTAGGAATTCCTATATAAAGCTCCCCTTTGCGCTTATAGACTTCAAGCGTTTCTTCTTGAGGTAAAAGTTGTTGCTTGGTAAATGGTGATAATGATTTTGACATGAATGAAAAGTTAAATAAAAATCAAATTACAAATTAATTCTTTAATGTTTAATAAAACTAATTATATTTATAAGTTTTGTAAGAAAAAAACAAAGAACTCATTTAAACTTTTTGGATTGAGGCGAAAATTAGTGGTTTTGTGACCAGTTGAAGGCTTTTTTGAGTTGCATAGCATCGCTACGGAATGAAAAAAAGACAAAAAATGGGTGCAAATGAATAATTTTTTAGCCAATTGAAAAAGTTTAAATAAGTTCAAATTATAGATGTGCTATTGCCTCAATTCTTTTTAAATTTATTCTTTATGTTTGTATATGATTAAAAAGTTAACAACTTGTCTGTTATTTCTGTTTTCTGCCGTCCTGTTTTCTCAAGAATTGAGAGTAAATGGGTATGTAAAAGATGTTAATAATAACCCGATACCTTATGCAAATATTGTAATTACTGAAACACTGGGCTCTAATGAATCGAATGGAACATCTACAGATGAAAATGGCTACTTTATAATAGAAAATTTATCAGTGGGCGCATATACCTTTAAAGTTAGTTTTTTAGGATACACTTCTTATAGTATAACCATTGAATTGAATAAAAGTAAAAAATTGGAGACCATTATACTCGAAGAAAATTTAGAAGAACTAGATGGGGTAGTAGTGGTAGCTAAAAGACCAACTGTTAAACGTTTGGTTGATAGGTTGGTTTTTAATGTTGAAAATTCTACGTTGTCAAATAGTAATGTTCTTGACGTTTTAAAGCACACACCAGGAGTTTTGGTGCATGATGGAAAAATAACCATTAAAAACGCAACACCTACAGTTTATATTAACGACCGTAGGATACATTTATCTCCAAGCGAAGTACAACAACTGTTAGAGGGCACAACAGCGAGTAATATTAAATCTATTGAAGTTATTACAAATCCGCCCGCAAAATACGAAGCAGAAGGTGGTGCGGTTTTAAATATTATAACTTCAAAAAATGTTATTGCAGGCTATAATGGCAGTGTTTTTGGCAATTATAAACAAGGTCCTCAATTCCCAAAATACTCATTAGGCACAAGTCATTTTTTTAAAGCAAAAAAACTTAATACGTATATAAACTATAATATAAGCCCCAGAAAAGATTATAGAAATAATGATGAATTTATAAACTTTATCGATAATAACGCCATAACTTCTAGTTGGGAAACCGATTTTAAAAGAACGCGCGAAAATGCGAATCAAAATATAAATGCGAATATTGATTATGAATTAGATAAAAATAATAGTCTTGGGTTATCTACAAACATGTTATTTGTTCCAAGAGCTAATACTGAAACCCTTGCCAATTCTGAAACAAAGGTTTTTGGGCCAACGCAAGTTTTAGACTCTATATTTAAAACCGAGAACAAATCAAGAGATGAAACATTTAATTTAGCTTTTACCTTAGATTATATTCATAAATTTAAAAAGGAAGGTGAAAAACTTTTGGCCAGCTTACATTATACAAACTACGATTTTTCTAGTTTTCAAAATGTTGATACGGAGTATTTATTTCCAGATCAATCTTTAATACGAAATAACAGATTCCAAACATTTTCCAGTCAGGAAATAAAATTATACACAGGGCAGATTGATTACGAATTACCTATAAACGATTCGGCCCAATTTGAAACAGGAGCTAAGGTTTCAAAAATTAATTCTGAAAGTATATTAGATCAATTTATTTTTAATAATGGCATACGTGAAGAAGATTTAGAAAACTCTGATACTTTTATATATGATGAAACTAATTATGCATTATACAGTAGTTTTTCAAAGGATTGGGATAAATGGCGTTTAAAATCTGGATTACGAATTGAATATACTGATATTAAAGGCAATTCGCTTTCAACAAACCAAGTAAATAATACCGATTATATTAAGTTTTTTCCTTCGTTGTACATTACAAATCGCATAAACAAGAATAATGAAATCTATTTTAATTATAACAAACGTATTTACCGCCCACGTTATACACAATTAAATCCGTTTAAGTATTTTTTAAATGATAATACCTATGTAACCGGCGACCCTAATTTAAACCCTCAAATAGATGATATTTTTACTTTAGGCTATACCTTTAATCAAGATTTTACTTTTGAAGTGTATTATAGACATGAAAGCGATCCAACATTAGAAATTGTGTTTCAAGATAATGAAGAAAACGTATTAAAATATATAAATACAAATATTGATAGAAGCATTTCCTATGGGTTAGATTTTACTACCTACACTTCAATTACAAATAATTGGAGCTTATATGCGTTGTCTTCCTTTTTTTATTATGATAATCAGTTTTTTGCCTTGGAAAGCGATAATCAATTAGAGAGTGTGGATAAATGGTCGGTATATGCACAAATGGTTAATTATTTTTCGTTTTTAAAGGATAAGAGTTTAACTTTAGATGTTTCCTTTTTATATATTTCTCCAGTAGTCGATGGACCATCTGTTATCAGTGACCGGTTTGGGTTTGATATTAATTTAAGAAAAACATTTTGGAAAAATAGGGCATCCATTAGCATGGGCGTTAACGATATTTTTAATACTCTAAATTTTAACCAAACAACCAACTATTTAAATCAAGATGTGTTTTTAAAATCTAGAATCGAAAACAGATTGTTGACTTTTGGATTTAACTATAAGTTTGGGAACTTTAGATTGAATACCAATAAAAAAGAAATTGATATAAATGAAAGAGATAGGCTAACTAACTAAAAATACTCTTTTACTTTCCCCCAAAAGGTTTTAGGTGAAATTTTAAACTCTTCCTCTAATTCTTCTAGAGATTTGTTCGCTTCATTTATTTTATTAAAAATTTGGGCTCTCATCAAATATATTGAGGGAATTACAATTGCCATAACTGGTAATAAATACAAAATTTGATTTTCTTCAGCAAACCTTAAATCATCATTGAGAACTTCAATTATTTGAAAAACATACATTGAAATTGGTACTAGAATAACATGATACCACCAATGCCTACAAGTGAAGATCCAAATAAATAATAGCAAAAGAGGAATTAATTTACCTAGTAAAGTCCAAACTAAAATCTGAGCAGTTTGATAATAAGTTGTAGTATATGAACCAAAAAAAGTGTCCCAAACCGAACGGTCTGGAACACTTTCCCATAAAGTAAATAAATAAGGAGTTATAGCTATTAATGTTCCTATAACACTCCCTACAATTAGCTCTTTTTTATTATCGCTCTCCTGGAATTCTAACTTTCGTTTTATCGATTTTTGCGGTTTGTTCTGCATCTAGGTTATATTGGTTAGCTGCACTAGCTAAAAACAACATACCTCCGAAAATTGCGATTGCAATTACATATTTTTTAGTTTTCATTTTATAAGGGATTTAAATTAATTAATTACCCAAATGTAACTAAAGACTGTTTTGAAGAATACGTATAAATGTTAAAAAAATGTTAAAAACAGTGATTTTTAAAAATCTTGCTGTGGGTTTTCCGTAAAACTTCAAAACTCGGAACTATTTTATGTCATTTATAGTGCTAAATACTTATTTTGTTTAGGGTTTAACGCTTTTTTAATTTTAAATTTCTATGGTTTTTTGACGCCATTTTTAACTCAATTTGGTTAAAATTATCAATCAAAATAGGTTCTATTTTCTCCGGCCATTCTATTAATACCCAATTATCGGAAAACAGATAATCTTCAATACCAAAATTATAGGCCTCTTCTAAATCATTGACTCTGTATAAATCAAAATGAAAAATTCTATCATTATCTAATTCATACTCATTTACAATTGAAAACGTAGGGCTGCTAACTTCATCATTGCTCCCTAATGCTTTTACTATGGCTTTTATTAATGTGGTTTTGCCAACTCCCATAGCTCCGTAAAACAATAATGTTTTGGTTTTTACATTGGCAATGAGCTGATTTGCAACCACATCAACGTTATTTAACTCATAAGAAATTTTCAATTCAAATAAAATTTATGAACAATATTAATGAATAAAACCCAATAAACCTAAAAAAATATGTATTTCGTCGGTGTTTTTTTGCTTTTTATGGATTATTTAGGATTCAAAACAACAAACGGAATAATCATTTCTTCAAGTGAAACGCCACCATGTTGATAGGTGTTTCTAAAATAACCAACATAATGGTTGTAGTTGTTTGGGTAAGCAAAAAACAGGTCGTTCTTTGCGAAAATATAAGAACTGCTCATGGTTATTGCTGGTAAGTGCAATTCCTTAGGGTTTTTAGCAAAAAAAACATCTTTGTTGTCGTAAGTTAGGCTTCTGCCTGTTTTGTAGCGAAGATTTAAACTGGTGTCTTTATCGCCAATAACTTTCGATGGATTTTTAACGTTTATGGTTCCGTGGTCTGTAGTCAATATCAATTTAAATCCAAGCGTTTGCGCTTGTTGGATCATTTCTAAAAGCGGTGAATTTTTAAACCAGCTTAGTGCCAAAGATCTATAGGCCTTATCGTTTGATGCTAATTCTTTTACAACTTCCATTTCTGTTTTGGAGTGCGAAAGCATATCGACAAAGTTGTAAACAATAACGCTTAAGTCGTTATTTTTTAAAGAATTGAAGTTTTCAACTAACCTTTTTCCCGCTTTTAAATTAGTGATCTTGTGGTACTCATATTCTAAATGCGTTAAGCTTAAACGTTTCATTTGGGATTCTAAAAACTCAGCCTCATAAAGATTTTTTCCGCCATCATCTGTATCGTTTTTCCAATATTGGGGAAAAAGTTCTTCCATATCACTGGGCATTAAACCAGAGAAAATAGCATTTCTGGCATATTGCGTAGCTGTTGGCAAAATGCTATAAAAAGCTTCTTCTTTCTCTTTTTTGTAGTAATTGTTAATTATGGGCTCAAACACTTTCCACTGGTCGTATCTTAAATTATCAATTACTATTAACAATGTGGGTTGCTCTTTGCTTAATTCTGGTGCAATGTGGTTTTTAAAAAGGGTATGGGACATAATTGGCGCATCTGTATGGGGTTTAAACCAATTGGCATAATTTTTATCAATAAATTTACCAAATTGACTATTCGCCTCATTTTTTTGAGATTCCAATATTTCAAACATACCGGCATCTTCAATATCTTCAAGCTGTATTTCCCAATAAATAAGCTTTTGGTAAAGGGTTGCCCATGCTTCATAACTATTGACCATAGATAAATCCATAGCTATTTTTCTAAATTCTTGCTGGTAATTTGAAGTTGTTTTTTCTGAAACTAACCTGGAGTGGTCTAAATTCTTTTTTAAACTCAAAAGTATTTGGTTAGGGTTAACTGGTTTTATAAGATAATCTGCTATTTTATTTCCAATAGCTTCCTCCATAATATACTCTTCCTCACTTTTGGTAATCATAACAACCGGAAGCGTGTCGTTCTTTTCCTTGATCTCGTTTAAGGTTTCAAGACCCGTTAGTCCGGGCATATTTTCATCTAAAAAAACAATGTCAAATTTTTCGTCTTCTAAAACATCAATAGCTTCGGTGCCGCTTTTGCAGGTGGTTACTTTGTAATTTTTATTTTCAAGAAATATAATATGTGGCTTTAATAAATCAATTTCATCATCAACCCAAAGTATTTTTATTGTATTCATTTAAATGTATTTAAAATGTAACGTTTCAATTTTGTTTATTAAGAACTCATTTAAACTTTTTTAATTGGCTAAAAAATCATCCTTTTGTACCCATTTTTTATCTTTTTTTTGTTCCGTAGCGATGCTATGCAACTCAAAAAAACTTCAACTGGTCACAAAACCAATAATTTTCGCCTCAATCCAAAAAGTTTAAATCAGTTCAAATCTATTTTTTAGACTTCATATAATTATATTTGCCCTACCCGGAATTGTAAAAAGACAATTCCGGACCTCCCCCGAGGCAAAGCCATCGAGGAATTATTTATATTAATAAACGATAACCTATAAAGTTTGAACAAACTTAAAATATTAAACGACCCAATTTACGGATTTATTACCATTCCAAATTCTCGAATTTTCGATTTAATACAGCATAAGTATTTTCAAAGACTGCGCCGAATTACCCAAATGGGGATGTCTTATTTAGTTTATCCGGGGGCGCACCATACCCGTTTCCATCATGCCATTGGTTGTGTGCATTTAATGCAACAAGCTGTTAAGGTACTTCGCTTTAAGGAAGTTACAATTTCTAATGAAGAGGAAGAGGCGCTTTATATGGCGATATTATTGCATGATATTGGGCACGGGCCCTTCTCCCATGCCATGGAACATAGCATTGTAAATAATGTATCGCATGAGCAAATATCACTGCTTTTTATGGAGCGCTTAAATGAAGAATTTAACGGAAGTTTAACGCTTGCCATCCAAATTTTTAAAGGAGCATACCAAAGAAAGTTTATGTGCCAGCTTATTTCGGGTCAATTGGACATGGATAGGGCCGACTATTTAAAACGTGATAGTTTTTATACAGGAGTAGCTGAAGGCAACATTAGTAGCGAACGTTTAATAACCATGCTTAATGTAGTTGATGATGAACTGGTAGTTGAAGAAAAGGGGATTTACAGTGTTGAAAAATTTATTATTGCCAGACGCTTAATGTATTGGCAAGTATATTTACATAAAACGGGATTGGTTGCAGAACAACTATTAATTAGAGTATTAAAACGTGCGAAAGAATTAACACTGGGCGGTAATATGCTTAATGGAAGTAATGCGTTACAATATTTTTTGAATAATGAGATTTCGATAAATAATTTTAATGATGATACGCTTGATGTGTTTTCAGCGTTGGATGATTACGATATTATTTCGGCTATGAAAGAATGGCAAAACCACAAGGATTTTGTGTTGCGTAATTTATGTGAAATGATAATTAACAGAAATTTATTAAAAATTAAGGTCAAAAATAAAACCATAAAAAAAGAAAGTTTGGAAAAGCACATTAATGCTTTAGTTAATAAACATAAAATAACAAGGGAGGAAGCAAGGTATTTTGTTTTTACGGGAAGTATTTCAAATCAGGCCTATAATTTAAAAAGGCAAAGTATAAATATTTTACATAAGTCTGGAAAAATTGAAGATATCGTTAAAGCATCCGACCAATTAAATCTTAAAGCATTATCAAAACCAGTTACCAAATATTATATATGCTACCCTAAGTGAAAACTTAAACACATTTTTCCTATTTTTGCAGAGATATAACCTAAAAACAATTATTACTTAGAGTGAAATTTACAGCACAACAAATAGCAGAAATTTTAGAAGGAGATGTTGTGGGAAACTCAGGAATACAGGTTTCTAAGTTATCCAAAATAGAAGAGGGTGTCGAGGGGTCTTTAACATTTCTTGCGAATCCAAAATACACACCGCACATATACACAACAAAAGCTTCGGTAACTATTGTTAATAGGACTTTTGAGCCTGAAAACAGTTTAGAAACCACACTTATTAAAGTTGAGGATGCGTATGTTGCATTTTCTAAAATACTTGAATACTATAATTTAGTTAAGTTTAATAAAAGTGGTATTGAACAGCCGTCATTTATATCAGAATCCTCAAAATATGGAGAGAATTTATATGTAGGTGCGTTCTCTTATATTGGTGACCATGTGGTATTGGGCCATAATGTCAAGATATTTCCAAATACTTTTGTTGGCGATAATGTTTCTATTGGAGACAATACCATTGTGTTTGCTGGGTCCAAAATTTATTCAGATTGTATCATTGGGAATAATTGTGTTATAAATTCCGGAGCTATAATTGGAGCAGATGGTTTTGGTTTTGCGCCAAATGAAAACGGCAGTTATAGTAAAATCCCGCAAACAGGAAACGTTATCATTGAAGATAATGTTGATATTGGAGCCGCCACCACAATTGATAGAGCGACCTTAGGTTCTACAATAATAAGAAAAGGTGTAAAGTTAGATAACCAAATACAAATTGGCCATAATGTGGAGGTTGGCAAAAACACGGTAATTGCAGCACAGTCTGGTATTGCAGGGTCTTCTAGAATTGGCGAAAATTGCCAAATAGGCGGGCAAGTTGGTATCGCAGGACATATTACCATTGGGAATAATGTAAAAATCCAGGCACAATCTGGAATAGCAAGAAACGTAAAAGATAATGAGGTGCTTCAAGGATCTCCTGCAATAACACTAAGTGATTATAACAAATCTTATGTGCATTTTAAAAATCTAACTAAGATTGTAAAAGATATTGACAACATAGAAAAAAAAATGAATGGGCATAGTTAATACAAAAACAAAACAAAAAACCATCCAAAACGAAGTATCCTTAACTGGTGTAGGATTACATACAGGCAAAAATGTTACATTAACATTTAAGCCCGCTACTGCTAATTCAGGTCTAGCTTTTAAACGTGTAGATCTAGAAGGAGAACCGGTAATAGAAGCAGATGCAAATTATGTAACAAATACCCAAAGAGGTACTTGCTTAGAAAAAAACGGGGTTACAATACAAACATCAGAGCATGTTTTGGCGGCCCTAGTAGGGATGGACGTAGATAACGCAATTTTAGAACTAAATGAATCTGAGCCTCCAATAATGGATGGGTCTTCTAAGTTTTTTGTTGAAGCTATTGAAAAGGCCGGAATTACTGAGCTTGATGCTTACAGAGAAGAATTTGTTGTTACTGATATTGTTTCATATACCGATGAGGAATCAGGTAGTGAAATATTGGTTATGCCTTCAAAAGAATATCAAATAACCACTATGGTTGATTTTGGTACTAAAGTCCTTGGCACTCAAAATGCAACGTTAAACCAAATTTCAGATTTCAAAAAAGATATTGCCAATTCACGTACGTTTAGCTTTTTACATGAAATTGAGATGCTTTTGGAGCATGGACTTATAAAGGGCGGCGATTTAAACAACGCAATTGTTTATGTAGATAAAGCCTTATCTCCTGAGACTATGGAGAAATTAAAAATAGCCTTTAAAAAAGATAGTATTGCAGTAAAACCTAACGGAATTCTAGATAATTTGACATTGCACCACCCAAATGAAGCGGCTAGACATAAACTATTAGATGTTTTAGGTGATTTAGCTTTGGTTGGAACACGAATTAGAGGAAAAATAATCGCTAATAAGCCAGGGCATTTTGTAAATACGCAATTTGCTAAAAAGTTATCTAAACTAATAAAAAACGAAAGACGAAATAACGTACCAAATATTGATTTGAATCAACCGCCATTAATGGACATTACCCAAATCATGGCAATGCTACCTCACAGACAACCGTTTTTATTGATAGATAAAGTTTTTGAGCTTACTGATAATTATGTGATAGCCCAGAAAAATGTGACAATGAATGAAGCTTTTTTCAAAGGGCACTTTCCCGGGGCACCGGTTATGCCTGGGGTTTTAATTGTTGAGGCTATGGCGCAAACGGGAGGTATATTGGTTTTAAATACAGTGCCAGATCCTGAAAACTACCTGACTTTTTTCATGAAAATGGATAATGTAAAGTTCAAACAAAAAGTATCACCTGGCGATACATTAATATTTAAGTGTTCCTTAATTACCCCAATACGCCGTGGTATATGCCACATGCAAGGGTATGCCTATGCCAATGGTAAACTTTGTGCAGAAGCGGAATTAATGGCTCAAATTTCTAAAGTAAAATAAAAGCAAAATGAATCGGGCAATGGCTAGAATTTTCTTAAAAATGAAAATCTTAAATTGCGAAACCATTTTACCGCTTTATCAAAATTAAAATTATAAAAATGAACCAACCACTAGCTTATGTACACCCTGGTGCCAAAATCGCAAAAAATGTGGTTATTGAGCCTTTTACAACTATACATAACAACGTTAAAATAGGTGAAGGTACTTGGATAGGCAGTAATGTAACTATTATGGAAGGGGCTCGCATAGGTAAGAATTGTAATATCTTTCCAGGATCGGTTATTTCTGCCGTTCCCCAGGATTTAAAATATAATGACGAAGACACCACCGCAGAAATTGGCGACAATGTTACTATTCGTGAATGTGTTACCATTAACAGAGGTACTGCAGACAGAATGAAAACCGTAATTGGTAACAACTGTTTAATAATGGCTTATTGCCATATTGCACACGATTGTATCGTTGGAAACAATTGTATTTTTTCAAATAACAGTACATTGGCAGGGCATATTACCATAGGCGATTATGTGGTTTTAGCAGGTATGACAGCTGTTCATCAATTTGTATCAATAGGAAACCATGCGTTTGTAACCGGTGGATCTTTGGTGAGAAAAGATGTGCCTCCTTATGTAAAAGCTGCAAGAGAGCCGTTATCTTATGTTGGTATCAATTCTGTGGGCTTAAGACGACGTGGCTATACAACTGATAAAATTAGAGAGATTCAGAATATTTTCAGAATACTCTATCAAAAAAATTATAATAATACCCAAGCTTCAGAGATTATTGAGGCCGAAATGGAAGCAACGCCAGAACGCGACGAAATACTACAATTTATTAAAAATTCACATCGGGGTATTATGAAAGGATATTTTAAATCAAACTAATTATATGGCAACTACAAGTGATATTAGAAACGGATTATGCATTCGTTATAATAATGATATTTATAAAATCATAGAGTTTTTACATGTTAAACCCGGAAAAGGGCCAGCATTTGTAAGAACAAAAATGAAAAGCGTTACAAGTGGGAAAGTATTGGATAATACGTTTTCTGCAGGACATAAATTAGAAGATGTACGTGTTGAGACCCATAAGTTTCAGTACTTATATAATGATGGTGAGTTTTATCATTTTATGAATGAAGCTGATTATACGCAAATTAGATTATTAGAGGCCGCTTTAGACAATCCTGGGTTAATGAAAGAAGGCGAGGTTGTTACTGTGATTATAAATACCGAAGATAATATGCCGCTATCTGTAGAAATGCCGGCAAGTGTTATTCTTGAGGTAACACATACAGAACCTGGAGTTAAAGGTAATACAGCTACAAATGCGACCAAACCGGCTACTGTTGAAACTGGAGCAGAAGTAAATGTGCCCCTTTTTATTAATGAAGGTGACAAGATTAAAGTTGAGACCGACAAAGGAACTTACAAAGAACGTGTTAAAGAATAAAGCCAGTTGGCAGTACTCAGTATTCAGTGTGCAGTAGTCAGTTGGCAGTCCATGCTAGAAGACTGAAGACCGAAGACCGAAGACTGTTTACCGAAGACCGAATACT
>TARA_R110002049_G_scaffold18364_2_pt1 | contig 13526 bp, 10 predicted proteins | sample TARA_R110002049 | Tara Oceans TARA_R110002049 (sample SAMEA4396941) | marine metagenome | biome: Polar Biome; feature: [SRF] surface water layer (ENVO:00010504); material: water (ENVO:00002006), including particulate matter (ENVO:01000060) such as... | depth 5 m | reverse complement strand
AAATTTCTTGAGCACTTGATGCAAATGCAAAACCTAAAAGGGCAAACGATAATAAAAATAATTTCTTCATAAATTTAAAAGTTTTAGTTTAATTAATAATATATACGGTCGTTTTAAGAAAAAAGACCATTTTTTAATATTGAATATATTTTTACAAAAATAACGCCAAAATTGTATTTATATTTACCCATATGATATTTTTTTTATCTCAATGCCTATAAAAGACTTAAAATCAAAGTTATCTGGAGATTTATATGTTGATGATTTAATGAAATCGTTGTATGCTACCGATGCGTCTGTTTATAGAATGTTGCCTTTGGCAGTGGCCTACCCAAAAAACAAGGAAGATATAAGGCAGCTTATTCAATTTGCCAAAACTCATAAAACGTCCTTAATTCCTCGAGCAGCAGGAACATCGCTTGCCGGACAGTGTGTTGGAAAGGGTATTGTTGTTGATGTATCAAAATATCTCACTAAAATTTTAGAAGTTAACGAAAAAGAACAATTGGTTACGGTGCAACCGGGTGTGGTCCGCGATGAGTTGAACAACTATTTAAAACCATTTGGATTGTTTTTTGGACCAAATACTTCTACCTCAAATCGCTGTATGATAGGAGGTATGGTTGGCAATAATTCGTCAGGTACCACCTCAATTCAATATGGCGTAACCCGTGATAAGGTTATAGAATTGCAAACCATTTTAAGCGATGGTAGTGAAGCTGTTTTTGGAGAATTGACGTCGAAAGAATTTCAGCAAAAAACAAAAGAAAATACTTTAGAAGGCCATATTTATAAAACGGTTTTTGATGAACTGAAATCTGAATCAGTTCAAAATAAAATTACCGAGAATTTTCCAAAACCAGAAATACACAGACGAAATACGGGATATGCCATAGATGAATTGATAGAATCCGAAGTTTTTTCAGAATCATCAAAGCCATTCAATATGTGTAAATTATTGTCTGGTAGTGAAGGGACTTTGGCATTTACAACCCAAATTACTTTAAAGTTAGATGCCTTGCCACCACAAGAATCTATTATGGTAGCAGCTCATTTTGATAGTATTGAAAACTGTTTGAATAGCGTAGAATTGGTAATGAAGCACAATTTGTACACCTGCGAAATGATGGATAAAACCATTTTAGATTGTACAAAACATAATAAAACTCAGCAAGAAAACAGGCAATTTATTGTCGGCGATCCGAAGGCTATTTTAATGTGTGAAGTCCGCGGGAATTCATTAAAAGAAGTTCAAAAAAAAGCGAGCGATTTAATTAAAACAATTGAAAAATCAGGATTAAGTTATGCAAATCCAATGCTAGTTGGTGAAGACATAAATAAAGCGAATACCCTTAGAAGTGCCGGTTTAGGTTTATTGGGAAACATTATTGGCGATAAAAAAGCGGTAGCATGTATTGAGGATACCGCAGTTGCATTGCCCGATTTATCCAATTATATCTCGGATTTTACAACACTTATGAAAGGCCATAAACAAGATACCGTTTATTACGCTCATGCTGGTGCAGGCGAATTGCATTTGCGGCCTATTTTGAATTTAAAGAAAACCGAAGATGTTGTTTTATTTAGAAAAATAACTACCGATGTTGCTCATTTGGTTAAGAAATATAAAGGCTCCATGAGTGGGGAACATGGCGATGGTATTGTACGAGGCGAATTTGTACCTATGATGATTGGTAAGGAAAATTATCAGATTTTAAAACGTATAAAAACAGCTTTTGATGCTGATAATATCTTTAATCCAGGAAAGATAGTTGATGCTTTCCCAATGGATAAATCGTTACGTTATGAAAGTGATAGAGTAGAACCAGAGATAGAGACACTCTTGGATTTTTCGAAATCTCAAGGTATTTTGCGCGAAGCTGAAAAGTGTAATGGTTCGGGTGATTGCAGAAAGTTGCCTGAATTTGGAGGCACCATGTGCCCAAGCTACCGCGCTACTAGAAACGAAAAAGATACTACGCGAGCTAGAGCAAATGCGTTACGTGAGTTTTTAACACATTCAGATAAAAAAAACAAATTCAATCACGAAGAGTTAAAAGACGTTTTCGATTTGTGTTTAAGCTGTAAAGCTTGTGCCAGCGAATGCCCAAGCAGTGTTGATGTAGCGAGTTTAAAGTCGGAATTTCAATACCAGTACCAAAAAGCAAATGGGGTGTCTTTGCGCACTAAATTATTCGCTTATAACAATAGATTAAATGGTTATGGAAGTCAATTTCCACAGCTTTCAAATTTTGTGTTTTCAAATGGTTTTACATCTTCTATTTTAAAGAAATCTTTCGGAATTGCTGAAAACAGAAATCTGCCTTTAATTTCAAATAAAAGTTTAAGTAAAGAGTTTCAATTAATTAATAATCAATTAAACAATAAAAATTGTATTAAAAAAATATATTTATTTAATGATGAATTCACTAATCATTTAGACACATCCATTGGTGTTGATGCCATTCAGCTTTTAAGCGCTTTAAACTATAAAGCTGAAGTGATTGATAATGTAGAATCAGGTCGCGCCTTTTTATCAAAAGGATTATTAGAGCAAGCCAAAAAATCAGCAAATAAAAATATAGAAATTTTTAAAGATATAGTTTCAGAACAAACGCCTTTAATAGGTATTGAACCTTCAGCAATTTTAACTTTTAAAGATGAATACTTAAAACTGGCAGACGATAAAATTTCCGCGAAAGCGATATCAAAAAACACCTTTTTGATAGAGGAATTTATTCAACAGGAAATACAATTAGGAAATATAAAACCAGAACAATTCACTTTAGAACCAAAAACCATCAAGTTTCATGGGCATTGCCATCAAAAAGCCATGAGTAATCAACTATCAAGTTTTGCTATTTTGAATTTGCCTAAGAATTATAAAGTCACCATAATTCCAAGTGGTTGTTGTGGTATGGCAGGAAGTTTTGGTTACGAAAAGGAACATTATGAGGTGAGTATGCAAATAGGCGAACAAACGCTATTTCCAGCCATAAGAAAAGCATCAAAAGACACTATTATTTCAGCAAACGGCACCAGTTGCAGACATCAAATAAAAGATGGAACTAATCGTGAAGCCAAACATCCAATAACAATTTTAAAAGAAGCACTTAATTAGTTGGCAGTATTCAGTCGCAGTAATCAGTCAGTTAAAAACGAACAGGGATTAAGAAATTAAATAAACATCTTTTAGAGGATACTTTACCAATTAAACCTTTGCGAGACAATATGAACAGAGAAAGTACTTTCGTTATCCGTCTTTCTTTATCCTCTTTTAGTCTGCTCAACAATAGTTATGGCGGCAATTAAATCTTTAAATTCTATATCCTCAAAATCATCATCAATATAAAAAGGAGCTAATTTGTCTTTGTTGTAGTTGTAAATTTTCCAACGTTTAAATTGATATTCCAGCGCAGTAAAATTTTCAACCCAATCTCCTGAATTAAGATACATGGTTTTTCCGTACTTATTCTCTCTATATTCCATTTTAGGTTGATGTATATGTCCGCAAACCACATAGTCATAACCGTTTTCAATAGCCAAATCGGAAATCACCTTTTCAAAATCATTAATATATTTTATGGCACCTTTTACGCCATTTTTAACTTTTTTAGATAGGGAGTAGCGTTCTTTTCCACGTTTTTCTAAATACCAATTTACCATTCGATTAAGTAATGTTAATAGGTCGTAACCATACCCACCAAGTTTTGCCAACCATTTGGCATTTTGAATAGACACGTCGAACACATCGCCATGAAAAAACCATGCTTTTTTGCCGTCTAACTCTAAAACCTTTTTGTCAACAATTGAAATTTTGCCTATGGTAGTACCGCTAAACTTACGCAACATGTCATCATGGTTTCCAGTAATGTATATGATTTCAGTTCCTTCAGAAGCCATGTCCATTATTTTCTTAATGACTTTTAAATGTGATTTAGGAAAGTACCGTTTGTTAAACTGCCAAATATCAATAATATCGCCATTTAAGATGAGTTTCTTAGGTTCAATACTATTTAGATAAGTGAGTAAATGTTTTGCATGACAGCCATAAGTACCCAAGTGTACATCAGATATTACAGCAATTTCTATTTTACGTTTTATTTTCAATTTGGGTACTTGGGATTTTGTACAAATAACATCTTTTAGTATAACATAATCATTACGCAATAATTATCTCTATATCAGTATATTGTTAATTAATTGTTATCTATTCTTAATTATAGATTTTAAAAAGCTAAGTGTAATTTCATTTCCATATTTATAAGAATAGATTTAACTTAGCCAAAAATTGAAGTTATGGCTGGCAATTCTTTTGGAAGACTGTTTAATTTAACCACTTATGGAGAATCTCACGGACCTGCTTTGGGCGGTGTTATAGATGGTTGCCCATCGGGTATCAAATTAGATTTAGATGAGATTCAAAACGAATTAAACCGAAGAAAACCAGGGCAATCAGCAATTGTTACGCAACGTAAAGAACCAGATACCGTAAAATTTTATTCAGGAATTTTTGAAGGCGTAACCACAGGAACTTCCATTGGTTTTGTTATTGAAAACACGAACCAAAAGTCTCATGATTATTCGCATATTAAAGATAGTTACCGCCCAAGTCATGCCGATTACACCTATGATAAAAAATACGGTGTTAGAGATTACCGTGGTGGCGGACGTAGTTCTGCGCGAGAAACTGCTTGCAGAGTAGTGGCAGGTGCTGTAGCTAAACAAATGCTAAAAGGGGTTGAGATAACAGCTTATGTATCAGGTGTTGGAATGATGAAACTTGATAAGCCGTACTCTGAATTAGACCTTACAAAAGTAGAGTCGAATATGGTGCGTTGTCCAGACCAAGATATGGCTTCAAAAATGGAAACTTTTATAAAAGAAGTCCGTGGTAAAGGCGATACCGTTGGTGGTATTGTAAGTTGCGTTATCCAAAATGTGCCTGTTGGTTTGGGCGAGCCTGTTTTCGATAAACTACATGCCGAATTAGGTAAAGCCATGCTTTCTATTAACGCCGTAAAAGGGTTTGAATATGGTAGCGGATTTCACGGAAGCACTATGTATGGCAGCGATCATAACGATGCCTTTAACACCAATGGCACTACAAAAACCAATTTTTCCGGTGGCATTCAAGGTGGTATTAGCAACGGTATGGACATCTATTTTAATGTTGCTTTCAAACCTGTAGCAACCCTTATCCAAGAGTACGAAACCATCGATAAAGAAGGCAAAGTTGTGCAAATGCACGGTAAAGGGCGTCACGACCCCTGTGTCGTTCCGCGCGCTGTACCCATTGTTGAAGCTATGGCAGCATTGGTTTTAGCCGATTTTTATTTAATAAACAAGATTTATAGTTAGAAGCCTATGTCTCGCTTTTCAGCTATATCTTTCTTGTGCTGTCCCGATAGCTATCGGGATTGTTTCGGTATCTCAATTATGTATTTGGTTAATTTTAAGTACTATCTCTTTTTAATGATTTAGGTCAGCACAAAAAAGGATACAGTTTATCCTGAGCGCAGTTGTAGGGCAGCAATCGGTGCTAATGCTGTGTTTTGTCATTCCTGCGAAGGCAGGAATCCTTATAAGGGATAATTTGAAATAGATAAAGTTGGTTATAATTGGTGCAAAAAACTATCTTTATAAAATACCTTCCCAAATACTAACCTACAAATAAATACTGAAACTATGATTTATTACTGGTTACATATTGTTTACATTTTTATTGGGTCTCGGTTTTTCTGGAAAAAAGTCAATTTAGAATCTAATTTAACTAGAAATAGGCACGTAAGTATTCTGGATTGTGAAGCCTTTAGGTTTATGGCAAACTCCAAGTATTTCTATTATATGGATTTAATACGGTTTGAAGTTCTTTTCCGTTCAGATTTATATAAAAGCACCATTAAAAAAGGGATGTTTCCTGTATTGGGTTCTCAAAAAATCATTTATAAAAAACCTTTAAAACGTTGGACTAAGTTTGATATTACTCTTGTTCTAGAAGGGTGGGAAGATAATTGGGTATATCATCGTCAGATATTTAAACGGAATAATGAAATTTATGCCATTGGCATCACAAAAGTGGGATTTTGGAAAAAACACAAAACACAAGATATGCGAAAAATAATCACAGATAGTGGTATTAGCAAAAAGGAGATGCCAGTATCACAAGACATTCTTGATCTTTTTAAAAATGATTACGATATTATAAAGACGACTCATTCAGATTAATATTCGAGGTATTTGAGCACAAATAATTGCCAAATGTGTTTATATTTATAGCTAAATTTAAAGGCCTTAACATGATTAAGTTACTAAAAGAATTAATTAAAAAACTAAGAGGTTTATTAGGAAAGTATGATGTTACATTGCCATACTTCATTGCTATTATGTTAGCCTTGGTCGTGGTAGTAGGAGGAATAAACATTTTTATTGAACTTACTGATACCTTATCAACCGACGAATTAAGACACTATGATGATAAAATCACCGATTATATTATTTCTTTTCGCTCTCCAGCCTTAACCGATTATTTTACTTTTATAACCCGCATTGGAGGTTTATACGGCTATATTGGCGTTGTAATTTTAAGTGCCTTTGTCTCTTTTGTTATTTTTAAAAAATGGAAATATATGGCACAAATCACTTTAGTTTTAGCGCTTTCTGCTTTGTCTAATTTAGTATTAAAAAGATTTATAAATAGATCAAGACCAGATATTGAGCATTTAGTAACCGTTGAGACCTTAAGCTACCCCAGTGGTCACGCCATGGCGGCAATGGCCTTTTACGGATTCCTGATCTATTTATTCTATAAGTTTAAAATGCTAAAGATTATTAAATATTCAGTCATATTTTTGTTAACCATTTTAATTTTTAGTATAGGTTTAAGCAGAATATATTTAGGCGTTCATTTTCCTTCAGACATTGCTGGCGGCTTTATAGCAGGGGCCATATGGGTAATTTTTTGTATCATTCTTTTTAATATTATTGAAGTCTTCAGACGGGACCCCAAAACACCAGGTGATGTTGAAAAAATGGAAGCTATTGAAGGTTAGATAATATAATTCAAAATACTTACCTTGTCTCAAATTATTCAAGAAAAAAATTGTAACCAATTAACAAATCCCTCTCCAACCGAGAGGTTAGGAGAAGAATGAAAAAAATAGCATTACACTGGAAGATTATTATTGGAATGGTTCTCGGAATCATTTTTGGCTTTATTATGAACACTGTTGATGGCGGAAAAGGCTTTGTTACCGATTGGATTGCGCCTTTTGGCACTATATTCATTAATCTTCTAAAGCTCATTGCTGTGCCATTGATTTTGGCATCCTTGATTAAAGGGATATCCGATTTAAAAGATATTTCTAAAATAAAATCCATGGGTTTAAGGACTATTGGTATTTATGTAGCCACAACTTTGGTTGCTATAATTATTGGCTTAACTATTGTAAATGTGGTTAAGCCAGGAAATGGTATGCCACAAGACACTATTGAAAAAATAAAATTAAAGTATGAAAATGATGCAGGTGTAGCTGATAAGCTACTGAAGGCTTCAGCTCAAAAAGAATCGGGGCCCTTGCAGCCATTGGTGGACATTTTTCCGAGTAATATTTTTGAGTCTTTTGTAGAGGCTTCAATGCTTCAGGTTATTTTCTTCGCGTTGTTTGTTGGTATTTGCTTGCTGCTAATTGGTGAAAAGAAAGCGAAACCACTAATTGATTTCTTTGACTCGCTTAATGAAGTGGTTATGAAAATGGTAGATTTAATCATGCTATTTGCGCCTTATGCCGTTTTTGCATTATTGGCCAATGTAATCATTGCCTTTGATGATGCGGAAATTCTCATTAAACTACTTTGGTACTCCCTTAGTGTTGTTGGCGGCTTGATTTTAATGATAGGTTTCTATCTTACTTTAATTGGCATTTTTGTTAAAAAATCGCCTATGTGGTTTTTAAAAGAGATTAGTCCTGCTCAATTATTAGCATTTTCAACAAGTAGTAGCGCCGCAACTTTACCAGTAACTATGGAGCGTGTTGAAGAACATTTAGGTGTAGATAAAGAAGTGTCTGGTTTTGTTTTGCCCGTTGGCGCCACAGTAAATATGGATGGTACAAGTTTGTATCAAGGTATTGCGGCCGTTTTTATTATGCAGGTTATTTGGCCAGAAGGATTAACATTCACAAATCAATTGGTTATTGTACTTACCGCTTTGTTAGCATCAATTGGTAGTGCCGCAGTACCAAGTGCAGGTATGGTTATGCTGGTTATTGTTTTAGAGTCTATTGGTTTTCCTGCCGAATTATTACCTATTGGACTAGCCCTTATTTTTGCTGTTGATAGACCTTTAGATATGTGCAGAACAGTTGTAAATGTAACCGGAGATGCTACGGTTTCAATGTTGGTGGCAAAGTCTTTGGATAAATTACATGACCCGAAACCAAAAGAATGGGATGATCATTATGATGAAGTAAAATAAGCAGCGAATCAAATTTTTAATACATTTGTATCAATCGCTTATCCTGGGCGTAGATGAAGGTTTAGTACAATTATTGTGTAACAAAGTTAAATTGAGCTAGCAGTATTCAGTTGCAGTAAGCAGTTTGTCCCGCAGGCCATTTTTGCACTGCAGCAAAAGAAATTTTTAGAAAAGCCCCTTAAACCCTGATTTTTTTGGTGCTGTTTTTTTATCAAAGGAAAAAAATGAACAACATAAAATAAAATGATTAACAAACCCTTAGTCATGTTAAAATGGGGCACGATTAAAACATCATATAATTAGTTTAGTATTAAATAAATGAGATCAACAATTAATTTAACATCACCAATAGTTTCGGTTGAATGGCTTCAAAACAACTTGAATGCTGATAATTTGGTTGTTTTAGATGGAACAATCAATAAAGAATTCGATGCTTCACAACAGCAAATTCCATCTACAAGACTTTTTGATATTAAAAAGAAATTCAGCGATACATCAAATGAATTCCCGAGTGCGTTTCCTTCATCTGAACAATTTCAAAAAGAAGCGAGAGCATTAGGTATAAATAATGATAGTGCTATTGTGGTTTCTGACGATAAGGGTATTTACTCTAGCGCACGGGTTTGGTGGTTGTTTAAAGCTTTTGGATATAATAATGTAGCTGTTTTAAACGGTGGTTTTCCAGCTTGGATAAAAGCAGGATATTCAACTGAAACTATGGCATTATATAATGGCAATAAAGGAAATTTTACCGCAAACCTTCAACCTGATATGATGCGGTTTTTTGATGATGTTAAAGCCGCTTCAGAACATAAAACCCATACTATTATTGATGCGCGTTCTGCAGGACGTTTTAATTGTGAAGTTCCAGAACCCAGAGAAGGTTTGCGAATGGGCAGCATTCCGAATTCTAAAAATTTGCCTTTCACTAATTTATTGGGTGATGGTATTTTAAAACCTAAAGTAGATCTGGAAAAAGCACTTTATATGGTTGCTGATAAAAATGATGCTATTATTTTTTCTTGTGGCTCGGGCATAACAGCCTGTGTTTTGGCTTTGGGGGCAGAAATTTCTGGGTATAAAAATATTTCTGTTTACGATGGCTCTTGGACAGAGTGGGGAAGTTTAACTTCAAACAACATGGATAATCCTGAGCAATGGACCAAAGATGACTTGTTGGCCTATATTTTAATTTACATTTCCCATTTAGATTTAAATGAAACTAGAAAAGAATATGAATATATTTTAACTAGAGTTAATAAAAGTATTTATCAGCGTGTACATGACAAATTTAAAAAGGATACCGATTACCAATGCATTCAAAATATAATCGAGGCAGTAAGAACACACGATTATTATCGTAACGATTTTGCCGATTTATTTGCCGATATAAAGCTCATGGCCTTTGCAGACGGAGATTTTGGACATTTAGAACAGGTGCTTTATACGCATTTGAAAAAAATCCTGAAAGATGCTTAAACTATCAATTGCTGAAATGATATCAAAAATTAAAATAATGACATTTTTGAAACGGTGTCTTTAAATTATAGTCTTGCTATAAAAAGTAATGATTATGTGCCGTATGCTTGTGCTGCCATTCATGATGGAATCAGTTTAGAAAAGCGCTTTGGTACAACTATATACACAAAGAATATGAGCGTTTGTATAGAGGAAGGCCCAGAAACCAGAAACTTGGTTAAAACGCATCCCATCGTTATATTGCTGGTCGGGATTCTCGGTTTGAATATGATTTAAATAGAGCCCCCGAAGAGGCTGTATTTGCTACAGCTTGGGGAAAACAGTTGTGGCAGCAACCACTACTTTCTGAAGAAATAAAAGTAAAAAGCCTTCAGGGTATATGTGCAACAATTTAGCAATTACACGCTTAAAAAGAGCTCGCATATCGTGTTATAGCTGTTGATAGTTTAGCAAAATGGGATTCGTTTCCAATAACCTTTAGGTTGTTACATAATCAATATGACTTGGATAGGGAAGAGGCTTTTTATATAACTTTTATAGCACATCGTGGTGGTGGCTTTACTGAAGATTATTTGTATTTAACGGGCCTTAAAAGGTGTATGATTATTACCACCAAGGAAAATATTTAAGAGTCTGTGCAGAAATAAAGTGCACAGGTTATAGGAAGGTATAAACCGAACCTGCGGCAGGTAGAAAATCCGCGAGGATTTTCGTAAGCAGGCTTGCACCAAGCAATTAATTTTATACGTCCTGTCGTGTGCCGTTTTCTTTGGTTTCAATTCTTCTATCTTAGGTCTTGTTATGTTTTTTATTCCTTTCGCAGTATCAAATAGTCCGGTACTTCTATTGGAGAACGTGTCTCCAAACTAGAGTTAAACATATCTGTCTGCAAAACCCATCTATTTTTTTCTTTTCTATAAATGGCAATAAATTTCCCTATATCAATAATCTCCTTTTGCTGATTGTTCATCTGGTATTTGCCATTTCCAATTAGTAATTCACTCGAAATTTCAAGACCCATTAATTGTAGTTCAATAGAACTCATACCTCGAATAGCTGCGGTGTGCCAGAAGGAGGAAATGGCCTGACGTCCAACTATTGGTGGGGCACCAGGGGGGAGAATAGTAGCATCTTTGGCATAAATAGCCGCTGCACTGTCCCAATCGCCCTTGTTTAATAATCCTACCAATTCATTTTCTACTCTAATAACTGTTGCCCTTGCCTGTTGGTATTCGGTACCTTTATCATCACCTGCCAGAATTACGCCCGCTCCAGTTGCCCGTAGCATCGATTCATTGGGTATTTTGTTTTGTATAAATGATTCTACTGCATTAAAAAATGCGTTGGGTTGATCAACATGTGGAAAATGTGCGGATTGAGGTATTTTAAATAAAATACTATTTGGCAGGCTATTGTTCCATTGCTCAAAAGAAGCGAAGGGTATTTCATCTTCTTCACCAGCTATAATGAGCACGGGAGCTTTTACTTTAGCCAATTGATGCGTAATATCCCAATTGCCCAATGATTGAAAAATATACCATTTGTTTGAATTAAGCATATTCGCCTGTTTACCATTACAGACATCACCCCACATTCTGCGCACTTTTATTGGAGAAGGATAATAACCACGAGCAACCAATGCATAGTAATCCCAACAAGCTTTAAGCGAATCGGTAGGCGATGTGTAAAAGGCCTTTGCATTTTGATTTTTTATTAATATAGAAGCGCTATCAAGCTTGTTGTCGAAGTTTATAGACCATCCTGCAGCGGCAGGTATTGGATTTACCAGTATCATTGATTTAATTCTCTCCGGATAGTTGACGGCATAAAAACCGCTTATAATGCCACCTGTGGAATGTGCCAATAAATTCAGCTTTTTCAATTGGAAATGTTTCCGCATGGTTTCTAAATCTTGTACATTCTTCTTTATGTTAAGTTTTGCGGTATCCCTGACTACTGTTGAATACCCAGTCCCTCTTTGGTCATAATATATCAATGTATGATGAGCTGCAAGAGGAGTGAGGTCAGAGCTGAGATAGCTGGAATTATAAGGCCCTCCATGAACCACCACAAGGGTATCTTGTCCTTTCCCCATAATCTCGTAATAAAGTTTAACCGAATCATCGGTATTCACGTATCCTTTTGATGATTTTAGTTTTACGATTTGGGAATGGACTGAAATACTAACCAAGCAATTCAATATAAGTCCTATAAAAAATGATATGGAGATTTTCATGTTATTTCGTTTTTAATGCTTCTATCCAGAGGGCTAGGTCAATGGTTTAAACTCTGGATAACATCAAATTTAGTTAATTTTCGTTTACAATCCTTTGTTCATAGGCTTTTACCAACTTTTCAACTCTGAATTTTTTAAAAAAGTCTAAAAATTTGACGATAGCTCAAGAAATTAATAGAGTTTATTTGTGTGGGGAATGTGTTACAACGTTAAGATATGATTGTGTTTTAATGAACCATATCGTTAGATACTGAAACAATTACAGTACATGTAAGCGAAGTTGATTTTTTAAAAAACAAAAATGGAACTATGTAATATAATTTTTTATCAGTACATGGCAAAAACTAATTTAGCCTTCATTAAATGATAGTAATGTTACTGAAATTGAGACCCCACCTGAGAGGTCTAAAATATTCAAAATCTTAAAACTATTGGTAATTAGCGACTTAAAATGTATGTTTCAATTTTTGTCATGTACTTAGCATCATTTTACATAAAAGTCATTGACAGCGTAGGTGAAAAAGTATTCCTCAGTCATTTCGAAAGCAGAGAGAAATCGCATAAAGAATTGATTCTAGGTTAATGTGGTTATGTGATGTCTCAATGGTGCCTCATTTCGATATGACTAATCGTTACTCCAAAAACCTGCTCTTCAATTCAGGCGTAGGAATCATACAAGCCTCTTTTTTGCCATACCATTTGTATCGATTCTTCGCAATAAAATCGTAAACCCAATTGCGCATAAAGTTGGGAACGATAAGAAATATAGCCAATATATTTGTTGGAAACCCCAATTGTGAAGCCACTTTTAAAGCGGCTGTAGATTTGTATTGAATACCTTTTTCTTGAGTATACAACAAAATAGAATCTACTTTAGAAGTATCCATATTATAATGCTCAATAATGTTTTGCCCAACCTCACTTTGCAATGCGGCAAATAAAAACAGATTCTTTTTATCATGTTTAATAACATATTGCACCGAGGTGTTACAAAGGTTGCAAACACCATCAAACAGGATTAGTTTTTTATCGTTTGGCACTCCAAAATTCATACTGCGAAGATACCACTTTACAAATCACTTAAAAAGTGGTTTAAATCGGTTTCCTTATCAAGATGAAGCTTCTTTTTAAGACGGTATTTCGATTTTAAAACACTATCTGGTAAATACATTAAGCATGGATGCAATTTCTTTGGTAGAAAGATTCATGCGTAAAAACGATGCTAATCGCATTTCTTTCTCGCTAATATCTTCATAGATAGCTTTTAGTTTATGATCGAAGTTATTGTGTACCTCAGAGAAGTAACTTTTAAATACTTCCCAATCTTTATCTTCT
>TARA_R110002049_G_scaffold22388_4_pt1 | contig 13530 bp, 10 predicted proteins | sample TARA_R110002049 | Tara Oceans TARA_R110002049 (sample SAMEA4396941) | marine metagenome | biome: Polar Biome; feature: [SRF] surface water layer (ENVO:00010504); material: water (ENVO:00002006), including particulate matter (ENVO:01000060) such as... | depth 5 m | reverse complement strand
GCTCGCGAATGGCCAAATCGAACACTAGCGGATCGGCGGCGTCGAACTGCGACGAGTCCCGCCCCACTTGCAGGCTGCGTGCCCATGCCGGCACAAAGGCATTCAGCATTGCGATGGCACTAAAGCCGGCGGCTGACTGTAAAAATTTTCGGCGTCTCATATCGATGCTATTCATGTTTTGGCTCCAAAAACGTTGCGCCTCAGTGCTCATGATCGTGATCGTGATCATCATGAGAATCGTCCAGCTGGGGTTGCGCCGGCTTGTCGTCGTGCGCGTGAGTGCTGTGATCGTGCTCAACGGATGTTTCAGCTTGCTCCGACGCATGTTCGCTCTCGTGGCTGTGACCGCCTGCGCCATGCTCATCAGCCGCGTGATGACCCATGCCGGCCGCACTCGCGAGAAATGCATCGTATTCGTCAGCGTCCAGTGACGGCAGCCGTGTCATGAATGCGACGACGGGCCAAATTGCATCGTCGTCATGTGTCGCGCCCCAGGCCGGCATGCCGGTCATCATGATGCCGTGTTTCGTCACTTGGAACAGTTCTGCCGGGGTCATGTGTCCCGCCGAATCAGCAAGATCCGGTGCCGGTGGATTCAGGCCCTGGCCCATGGCTTCCGGGGCTTTGCCTGGCGCGCCGTGGCAACCGACGCACATGGCTTCGAAGTCGTTTACGCCCGCCCGAACGCGTGACTCATCGCTCAGGTCGGGCACATCGATTTTCTTTGCACGCCGTTCGATGGATGCGTGGGAAGTGGTCGACAGCAGCCAGTCAGCGACGCCGCTGTGCGGCGCGCTCGCGCTGACATCGTAAAGGCCGGAATAGGCGAACGCGATGATGCCGACAACGCCGATCACCAACACGGCGGCAAGTTTCACTAAAGTTTTCATGGCAATTCTCTGAGAGTTAAATGGTGTCGCTAATTCGCATTCGGCCGGAGTCGAATGCGAGTACTCACGACCATTCATCGTTATCAAACGATGAACGGCCTGCCGGCCCCGGAGGGCGGCTTAACTACGCAGAGGGAATTGGAGGTCGGTAGGGTGCGTGAGGCGTCGGGCCAGCCCGAAACGCATCTGCCTTCGGTGAACGCACAGCGCCTGCGCCAACCGAGAACGGGCCGGTAGCGGCGGACGTTGCGATCGGGCTGCCGCTCGAAAGCACACACATCGAGGCGCAACTTCCGCAACACGGGCACTCGACCGAGGATCCCTGTTCTGCCGCGCCGCCGCTAGCAGCGAGATGCTTGCTGTGATCCATGCCCTTGTGATCTTGCGAAGCCGTGTTGGTGGCGTGATGCGCGTGGGCAACCTTACTTGCGGAGGCGGACGCCGTGGTTAGCGCCGCATCCATCTCGCACATAGCCCCTGCCCCGGTCCACGCAGACAAGACGAGGACTATGGCGAACAGGCCGGCAATGGATTTTCGCGCTCGCATCATTGTTATAAGGCTAGCTCTTTCGATTGCAGAGCACAAACGGGGTGATTACGAATTCTTCCTGGCATTTCGCAAAGTTTGTATATCATTGATTTCACTGCCCGCGCCGGCTCGCCAGGTAGTATTTTTCAAATCCGAATATGAGTGCGATCGAACCAGCGGCTATGCCAACGATCAGCGGGTCCGCTCCTCCCTTGATGACCAGGAAAGCAAGCAGGGCCAGTGCATCGAGAAGCATCGCGGCAATCAGCACCCAGGCACGGGCACCGACGTCATCTCGAAGGTGACGCCAGACGCCCCAGTGAACGGCGATGTCCATGACGAGGTAATAGATCGCACCGAGCGACGCGATCCGGCTCAGATCGAAGAACGCCGCCAGCACGGCAGCAAGTACCACGGTATATACCAGCGTGTGCTTCTGGATACCGCCCGGCATGCCGAAATGCCGGTGCGGAATGATATTCATATTCGTCAGCATCGCGAGCATGCGCGACACGGCAAAAACGCTCGCCAGCAGACCTGAGCTCGTGGCGACGATGGCAATGGCCACCGTGAACCAGACGCCATTGTCACCAAGTGCCGGGCGTGCTGCTTCGGCCAGCGAATAGTCCTTAGCTCGCACAATTTCGTCGATCGTCAGCGTGGAGCCGACTCCGTATGCCACCAGCATATAAATAACGACGCAGATCCCGAGGGAGAGCACGATCGCGCGCCCGACATTCTTGTGCGGCTCGACGACTTCGCCACCGCTGTTAGTGATTGTTGTAAAGCCCTTATAAGCGAGAATTGCGAGGGCGACGCCAGCGAGAAACCCAGTCACCGACGTGTCATCGACGACGCCGCTCGTCGCTGGCTGGAATGAGAAGCCAGCGGCCCACAGCGCCGCTGCCGCGAACGCGACGATGCCCAGAATCTTGATCACTGCTGTAATCTTGGACACGGTGCCGATCAGGCGATTGCCGGCGATATTGATCAGGAACGCAACGACGATCAGGCCGACGGCCAATACGGGCACGAGCCACGCTTTATTCCCGGCATCGAACAGTTGCAACGTGTAGGTGCCGAAGGTCCGAGCGACCAGGCTTTCGTTGATGATCATCGAGAATGCCATCAACAACGCGCACGCGCCGGTCATCATGGTCTTGCCGTAGGCCTTCTGAAGGATCATGGCTATGCCGCCTGCGGACGGATACTTGCTGGTTACTTTTATATACGTGTATGCGCTGAATGCACTAATGACCGCAGCGAGTAGGAAGGCCAGTGGAAACATCGGCCCGGCGTATTCCGCCACCTGGCCAGTCAACGCAAAGATACCGGCGCCGATCATGACGCCGGTACCCATTGCGACGGTCGACGTCAGCGAAAGGCTGCCGGACTTGTAGTCGTTGCTCGATTCCATAGTTCCTGACCGTTAAATCGTTTTATAGCTTCAGGCTTCGCAAACGAAGCGCGTTGCCGATCACCGAAACAGAGCTCAAGCTCATCGCCGCGGCCGCGATCATCGGGCTCAGCAGCAAGCCGAAGACCGGGTACAGCACGCCCGCAGCAATCGGCACACCTGCCGTGTTGTACGCAAATGCAAAGAACAGGTTCTGTCGAATGTTGCGCATCGTTGCCCGGCTCAGCATGCGCGCCTTGGCGACACCCATCAGGTCTCCACGCACGAGTGTGACACCGGCGCTTTCCATGGCGACATCGGTACCCGTACCCATGGCGATGCCGACGTCGGCCTGTGCGAGTGCCGGCGCATCGTTTATACCGTCGCCGGCCATCGCGACGATTGCGCCGGCGGACTGCAACTCGCGCACTACGCGATTCTTGTCCTCGGGCGAAACGTCCGCATGCACCTCGTCGATCCCGACTTGACGCGCAACGGCTTCGGCGGTGCCACGGCTGTCGCCGGTCAGCATCACGACTTTCAGGCCAGCCTCGTGCAGTATGCGGATCGCCTCCGGCGTCGACTCCTTGATCGGATCGGCAACACCAACAATGCCGGCGGGCTTGCCTTCAATCGCAACGAACATCACCGTTTGGCCTTCGGCCCGATGCTTCTCGGCAGCATTCGCCAGCGTCGCATCCTCGGCGCCCAGCCGCCTCATGAACTTGCTATTGCCGATAGCGACATTGGCGTCACCGACTCGTGCCTTCACGCCTTCGCCCGTCACCGACTCGAAGTTGCTTGCGGACGCGATATCGAGTCCTCTCGATTCGGCGCCGGAGACGATGGCCTGCGCCAGCGGGTGTTCGCTGGCTCGTTCAACCGCCGCGACCAGGCTCAGCATCCGGTCTTCGTCGTGTCCGCCCGCTGCCTGGACCATTACCAGCTTAGGCTTGCCTTCCGTCAGAGTGCCGGTCTTGTCGACGACGACCGTATCGACTTTTTCGAAGGTCTCGAGTGCTTCGGCGTTCTTGATCAGGATGCCATTCTGGGCGCCTTTGCCGGTGCCGACCATGATCGACATCGGTGTCGCGAGGCCCAATGCACAGGGACAGGCAATGATCAGCACCGCAACGGCGTTGACGATGGCGTAAGCCATGGCGGGTGCCGGTCCCCAGATCGACCAGACGATGAACGTGACGATCGCAACGACAACAACGGACGGCACGAACCACGCCGCAACGAGATCGGCCAGCTTCTGTATCGGTGCCCGGCTGCGTTGCGCCTCGGCGACCATCCGCACAATTTGCGATAGCAGGGTATCGTCACCGACCTGCGTGACTTCCATGATGAGGCTGCCGGTGCCGTTCACAGTGCCGCCGATGACTGAGTCGCCCTCACGCTTCTCCACAGGGATGGGCTCACCGCTAACCATCGATTCGTCGACGGAACTGTGGCCATCGACGACCGAACCGTCGACCGGAACTTTCTCACCCGGCTTTACGCGCAGGCGATCACCCGGTGCGAGGTCGTCGAGTGATACTTCCTCCTCGGTGCCGTCCGACCCGATCCTGAGCGCGGTCGGGGGCGCGAGTTCGAGCAACGCCCGTATGGCGCCCGACGTCTGGCTCCGGGCTCTCAGCTCGAGTACCTGGCCAAGCAATACCAGCGTCGTAATGACCGCTGCCGCCTCGAAATACACGGCGACGTTGCCGCCGTGATTCCGGAACGCCGGCGGAAACAGGCCGGGTGCCGCGACCGCGACGAGCGAGAAGACGAACGCCACGCCGACGCCGAGGGCGATCAGCGTAAACATGTTGAGATTCATCGTGCGAACCGAATTCCAGCCGCGCACGAAGAACGGCCAGCCACCCCAAAGCACGACCGGAGTAGCCAGCGCCAGTTGTACCCACTGGGCCCAGCCACCGGCCAGCAGGTGTTCGAGCGGGTTGCCCGGGATCATCTCAGCCATCGCGTAAATAAACAGTGGCAAAGTCAGCACGGCGCTGACCCAGAAACGCCGGGTCATGTCGTCGAGTTCGCTGGTATCTTCTTCGGCGCTTGCGACGACCGGTTCCAGCGCCATGCCACAGATCGGGCAACTGCCGGGATGATCGCGAACGATCTCCGGGTGCATCGGGCAGGTGTATTCGGTCTTGCGTACCGGTACGTCGGCGCGTTCCAGCGCCATGCCGCACTTCGGGCAGGATCCGGGCTGGTCTGACTGCACCTCGGGGTGCATCGGGCAGGTCCATGTCGCGCTCACAATTGTTCTCCTTCGAAGCCGGCGATGATCGGGCATTCGAGACGGGCGTCGCCGCTGCACTTGTGAGACAGGTGCTTGAGCGTACCGACCATCGATTGCAGCTCGGCGATCTTCTGCTCCAGTTCCGCGATGTGCTCTTTTGCGAGTCGCTTTACGTCTGCGCTGCTTCGGTTCTGATCGCGCCACAGAGCCAGCAGGTTTGAGATCTTCGGCATCGAGAAGCCAAGACGGCGCGCGCTCTGGATGAAGCGCAATGTATGCAGGTCACGCCCGTCGAAATGGCGATACCCGGCATCGGTGCGTCCGGCCGGCTCGATGAGACCGATTTGTTCGTAGTAGCGAATACGCTTGGCGGTTACGCCTGTCGCGGCCGCCGCCTGTCCAATGTTCATAAGTTCTACCCTCCGCTGACTGTCATCAACTGACGGTCACGGCACGATCCTAAACCTTCCCAATATGGGAAGGTCAAGCTTATCCGTCGCTACCCCAGCGCCGGTTCAGGGCGTTGTAAACGGGCACATAAATGACCCCGAAATAGGCACCAAATAAGAAGCTCTCCACCAGGCCCAACACGAAGCTCCAGCCGCTGAGCCAGTTGAAGCCGGGAAGCACGGGTTCCAGAAACCCGTGCATGTGCAGACTCTCCGGCATGATCAATCCCCACCCGACACAGACGACGAAGGAAATTGCCAACATCGAGCCCAGGGACAGGGAAACCACTTTTAGATTCAACATCGTTCTCTCCTGTGTAACTGCCGGACAGTCTGTTAGTGGCCGAACCGGCGTTTCAGCAACGTGAATTCATTTCGTTGCCGCTCGGCCTCGCCACAACAAGAACAAGGCCGGAATAACAATCAGTGTCAGTACGGTCGCGCTTACCATCCCGCCGACCATTGGCGCCGCAATTCGTCGCATGACCTCGGAGCCGGTTCCTCCACCAAGCATGATCGGCAACAAGCCGGCGATGATTGCGGCAACGGTCATCATGATCGGCCGAACTCGCAACAACGCACCATTGATGACGGCCTGGCGAACATCTTCCTCAGTCAGATCGCGATGTTCCGATTCCGCGATTGTCTTCTGCCGGCGAATCGCCTGATTGAGATAGACGAGCATGACGACACCAATTTCAACCGCGACACCGGCGAGGGCGATAAAGCCGACACCGACCGCTACCGACAGGTCGTAGTCGAGCAGGTACAAGAGCCAGATGCCGCCGATCAGTGCCATCGGCAACGTTCCCATGATGATTGCGACTTCAGCGAAACGCCGAAAGTTTAGGTAGAGAAGCAACACGATAATCGCCAGCGTCACCGGTCCGACGAGGGCCAGGCGTTCCTTCGCCCGTACCATGTACTCGTATTGCCCGGACCACGCCAGTGAATAACCAGCGGGCAGATCAATGCGGTTGGCAACCGTTTGTTGCGCCTCGGTGACGTAGGATCCGAGATCCCGCCCTGCTATGTCGACATAACTCCAGCCGTTCAGGCGCGCATTTTCGCTCTTTATCATCGGAGGCCCATCAACCACTTTGACATCGGCGACGTCGGCCAACGCGATGCGTGCGCCCAGCGGCGTAACGATCGGTAGCAGGCGTAACTCCTCCAGCGAGCTGCGTACCCGTTGCGTATAGCGTACGTTCACCGGGTAACGTTCCAGTCCCTCCACCGTCTGTGTGACGTTCATTCCCCCCACAGCCGTGCGGACGATGTCCTGCACGTCGCGGATGTTGAGTCCGTATCGGGATGCTCGAAGACGGTCTATGTCGACATCTACATACCGGCCGCCCGCCACGCGCTCCGAATACACCGATGTCGTGCCGGGCACTTCGGCCAGGACACGTTCGAGATCCCTGCCGATACGTTCGATAACCGTGAGATCGGGTCCTGCGACTTTGATGCCTACCGGTGTCTTGATGCCGGTTGCAAGCATGTCGATGCGCGTCTTGATCGGCATCACCCACGCGTTGGTCAGGCCCGGCACCTGCACGATGCGGTCGAGTTCAGCGCGCAGGCTGTCTGCTGTCATGCCCTCGCGCCATTCCTCCCGGGGCTTGAATTGGATAACGGTCTCGATCATCGTCAGCGGCGCCGGATCCGTCGCCGTTTCCGCACGACCGATCTTGCCGAACACGCTTTTAACCTCCGGTACCGTACGGATCATCTTGTCGGTTTGCTGAAGGAGCTCGCGCGCCTTGTCGATGGAGACGCCGGGATAGGTGGTCGGCATGTACATTAGGTCACCCTCATTTAGCGGCGGCATGAACTCGGAACCCAGCCTGGTCGCCGGCCATAAACCCACGACAAGAATAAGTAACGCAGCGAAGAGTGTGCTACGTGGATAGCGAATCACTCCTTGAATGACCGGCTCGTACACCGCGATCAGCAGGCGATTGATCGGGTTCTTGTGCTCCGGCGTGACCTGTCCACGAATGAAATACCCCATCAGTACGGGCACCAATGTGATCGAGAGTCCGGCGGCGGCCGCCATCGCATAGGTCTTGGTATATGCGAGCGGCGCAAACAGTCGACCTTCCTGTGCTTCGAGTGTAAACACCGGCAGAAAACTCAAGGTGATAATCAGGAGTGAGAAGAATAGCGGTGCGCCCACTTCGCTCGCGGCGTCGCCGACGATGCGCCAGCGGTTTTCATCCGTCAGCGGTTCTTTCTCAATGTGCTTGTGCATGTTCTCGATCATTACGATCGCCGCATCGACCATGGCACCAATCGCGATTGCGATACCGCCGAGTGACATGATGTTGGCGTTGAGCCCCTGCAGCCGCATGACAATGAACGCCGCAAGAATGCCCACGGGCAGGCTCAGGATAACAACGGCTGAGGAGCGCAGGTGAAACAGGAATGCTGCACACACCAACGCGACCACAATGAATTCCTCCAGCAGTTTTCCCTGCAGTGTTTGAACCGCGCGTTCGATCAACGCCGAACGGTCATAGGTCGTGACGACTTCAACGCCGTCGGGCAGGCTCTGCTCAAGCTCGGCCAGGCGCTCTTTGACCGCGTCGATGGTTGTCAATGCGTTCTCACCCCAGCGCATAACAATGACACCACCAACCACCTCGCCTTCGCCGTCGAGCTCGGCAATACCGCGACGCATCTGCGGTCCGAGCCGCAACTCGGCAATGTCAGACAGGACTATTGGCGTGCCGGTGGAGTCCACCCCCAATGGGATCTGCGCCAGATCGTCGAGCCCCTGCAGATAGCCTGTGGCTCGGACCATGTACTCGGCTTCGCCCATCTCGATGACCGAGCCGCCGACTTCCTGATTGCCGTCCTGGATCGCCATCTTGATCCTTGTCAGTGGCATGCCGTACGCACGCAGCTTGTCCGGGTCAACGACGACCTGATACTGCCGAACCATGCCGCCAATCGTGGCCACTTCGGCCACGCCCGGAACTGTCTGCAGCTCATATTTCAGGAACCAGTCCTGCAGGCTGCGTAGCTCTGAAAGATCGTGTTGGCCAGTGCGATCGACCAGCGCGTATTCGTAGATCCAGCCGACGCCGGTCGCATCAGGGCCGAGGGCGGGCTTGGCCCCGTCGGGCAGCTGGCCGGCGACCTGGCTCAGGTATTCGAGCACGCGTGACCGAGCCCAGTAGAGGTCCGTACCGTCCTCGAAAATGATGTAGACAAAGGAGTCACCGAAGAACGAGTAGCCGCGTACCGTGACGGCCTTCGGCACGGACAGCATCGCCGTGGTGAGCGGGTACGTCACCTGGTCCTCCACGACCTGGGGTGCCTGACCGGGAAACGACGTCTTGATGATGACCTGGACATCGGACAGATCCGGCAAGGCATCGACCGGCGTTTGCCGCAACGAGTAGATCCCCCACGCAACCAGGAAGAAAGTCGCCAGCAACACAAGGAAGCGATTGGAAATCGACAAGCGTATTAGCGCGGCTATCATGGCTTGTGCTCCTCGCTGTGCAGGCTGTGATCCATCGGCGCTTCTTCGTCGGAATCTGCCAGGTCCCCAGAACTCGTAGAATCCGGCGAGGTTCGCGATTCGTTGTTCAGTCGCGTCAGAGCAGATCCGATGTTGGACTCGGAATCGATAAGGAACTGTCCCGAAACAACGACGCGATCGCCAGGCGCGACACCCGATCGAATTTCTATGCGATCGCCCGATTCAATGCCGGGAACCACCTCCTGCGCACGAAATCTTCCGTTACCCATGTCGAGGACTACCCGGTCGACCGTACCACCTCTAATCAGTGCTTCCCGGGGCACGTGGACGATGGTGTCCGTCGGAGTTCCGAAAATAGTGACGCTCGCGAACATGTTTGGACGCAATGTTGTAGAAGAGTTATCGAAGCGCAGCCGCACTTTCAGCGTGCGTGAATTCGGATCGAGTTCGGGATAGACATAGTCGACCGTGCCTTGCCACCGCTTTCCGGGCAAATAGTCGAGCTTAACCTCTACGCGCTGGCCGGCTTCGACCCATGCGGACTGCCGCTCGAAAACATCGACTTGCACCCATACTCGATCGAGATTTGCGATCGACATGATCTCGGTTGCCGGTGTCACGTACATGCCATGGCGCACGCCGAGGTGGGCGACGACTCCGTCGGCGTGCGCACGTATCCGAATGCGTTGTCGAACCGTGCGCTCCGAGTCCAGTCGCTTGATCTCGTCGGCGGTCAATCCGAGTGCGGCAAGGCGGTCACGAGATGCCTGGTGGTACGTCGTGTCACGGCTCTTCAATACAGCGAGATATTCCTCCTGCGCGTTGACCAGGGTCGGCGAATAAAGCTCGAACAGCACCTGGCCTTCAGTGACAGCGTCACCGGACGCCGTCACTGACAGATTCTCTATCCACCCATCGACACGTGTATGCACATGGTGCACCGTTTCTTCGTCGTAGCCGACATAGCCGACGGTATTAATGCGGCGCGAGAGCGCGCCAGACTCTGCCGGCGCAGAGCGTACTCCGAGATTGCTGATAATCGAAGGGTCGATCGAAACGAGAGCCGGGTCGCTGCCCTCCGCCTCATCGGCGTACACAGGCACGAGATCCATGCCCATCGGCGACTTGCCAGGCTCATCACGACGGTAGTTGGGATCCATCGGCGCCTTCCAGTACAGAATCTTGCGCTCCCCGCTGGAGGCTGCCCCGCTCGTATTGGATTCGCCTGGCCACCAAAGCCCAAGTCCTATGCCGATCACCAGTGTCGCAATCAATCCTGCGGCGATTGCTATTGTCTTAGTCATGGGGAAAACCTCCCAGGTTTGCAAGTACCGCGTAGCTTTTTCGTTGCTCTGTTTGCAGGCGCTCGAGATCCAGTTGCACGTTGAGCTTCTCAACAACGCCGCGCATCACGTCATCGAAATCGCCTGCTTCGCTTCGATACGCCGCAAGTGCTGCACGCGCCTGATCTGCGGCCTGAACGACAAGCCGCCTTTCGTACAGTTCGATCCTGCGAGTTAGCTCCTGCCACCGAGCCAGCTCTCCTTCGAGTTGGCTCGAGAGTCTGCGCAGCAGCCCTTCCCGCGACTCTTGCGCAGCGCGTCGTTCACTCAATGCCGCGCCCAAATTCCGGTCCTGCCGGTTTCTCCTGAAAATGGGCAGATCGACCATTACTGATACGCTGACAAAATCGGATCGCGGACTGCCGTCCGGCATGAATCCATCCCGGTACCCATAACCGAGATCGACTGCCCACCCCGGTTTGTAGCGCTCTTCGGCCAGTTGAACTTCAGCGGTGCGAGCATCGATTTTCGCATCCGAGGCAAGTACTGCCGGGTGCCTTGCAAGCTCATCTCTCAATGTCTGCGGTGCGGGCACGCGGTCCCAGGCGGGTGGCTGGTGGGCAATGGATCGTATTGCATCCGGACCGATCCATTGTGACAGGGCGGCACTTGCCGTACGCCGCTGGCGTTCAATCTCGATCAAACGGTCATCGAGGCGACTCAGTTCGAGTTCGGCGCGCAGCACGTCCTGCTGATTCTTTTTACCCACGCCATAGAGCGATCGCGTGACGGTGACAAGATCATCGAAATACGGTCGAGAGTCGCTGACAACTGCGTGCGCACGTTCCCAGTAGTACGCGTCGAGCCACGCAGTACGAACCGATGTGAGAACATCTCTTGCTCGCGCGATGGCACGCCAATCCATCTCTGCAGACAAGGCCTGGAACTGGTGTGTGCTGAGCGATCGAGTCTTGCCCGGCGGAAAACTTTGTCGGAAGCCGAGCTGCCCCTGCGTCATCCCTTCGGTCGTGAAGCCGCCGGATTCAATCGGATAGTTCGCTATTCCGATACGCAATACCGGGTCCGGCAGCTGACCGGCAGCAATAGCCTGCTCCTGGAGAGAATCCGCCCTCGCCTGAAGCGCCGATTGCCCGGGCTCCTCGCGGAGCGCCAGTTCTTCGGCTTCTGCCAGGGTTAACGGCGTTGCAACCTGCGCTGTTACCTGCCGATAAGGCAACAGGGCGAGAAGGCACACAGCGATTGTGCAACCAAGCGAATGTGTAGATTTATTGAAGTGGGATCCACGCCCACGGGTCGAAAACATCAAAACGATCTCCTTCGTGATTCACCGACAAATCCGGTTTCGCGCGAAGGAATCGCTATTTCAAATAAACGCAGTAGTAAACGTTGAGGGGAACGCTCGATGGTGGTGGAGAACTTCGAGTGGGGTGCCAACCGTACCGTTCGGCAGGCCGGAGATTCGGTTCGGAAACGTATGGAGGGGCGATTACAATTGGAGAATCGCTCGGAGCGTCGTTTAGTTCGAGTTTGGCGAGTCGCCCGTCATAGTTGAATTCATCGAGCAACGTACAGTCAGTCGCGGAATTCTCACAAGGCATATCGACGGATGCCGATTCTCCAGCCACCGTGTGGCCGCCGTGCATCCCGTGATCAGTTTGAACTTGCGCGTGTGATGGCGGACAACGTGGGCAAGGTTGCTCTTCCACGTTACCAAGGGCCATAGCACATGGCTGCAAAGCAAGGTTCAGCCAGGCAACAAGGATCACGCCCAAAATGCTTCGCATTCTGCTCGGGCGCGCTCGATTATTGTCTGACGCTAAACTCAAGTCATTCTCTCATGTCGCAGCGTTAGCTTTTCAGCCCGGGACCGCAGAGCTCCAGGGCCATGCCGAAATATACGTGGTTTCGGGGTCGAGAGTACATCTCTGTAACGGCTCATAGTCAAGGACAGGGCGCTCATATTGTACGATCCGCCGACGCCAAGGCGAGGACAGCACTGGCCAAATCAACGCTTGGTTTACCCATAGGCGCTGGATCTGAGTATGTGAGAAAGCTTGACTACCCAGGCGAATGTTTCAGAGATAGCCACGATTACGGCTCCAATGCTCCGGAATCTGGCGCGCAAGACTAGACTCTGGACTCGGCTTCTATGAGCGACAACTTCATCATGCCGATAATCGATGCATCTGCGGAACCGAGCAATTCTCGCGTTGGCAACCCAACATCGCTCGCACGATTAGATCCGAAAATTATGCGAATCGCTCACAATCGCATCATCGGCCGACAGGATTCACCCTCGATTCTAGTCAGCGGCCCCGCTAATACGAAGCATGGCAGGTCTCATGCAAGTCAGCGATTGTTGACCGCATGTCAAGCGTGTCAATCATACCTAGCTTGAAATCAGTCACCTCCGGTTGACTCGACGTCAACAGTGATTGACCAAGTCACCGAATGTAGACGCAACGTCCAGAAAAGTTGACGCCTGGTCTCGGCCTTGGATGTGCGACGAGCACGTAGCTGCCACGGCCTCAACTGAGGGTTCAAACATGGATACTCTTACAAACAAGATTCGCGAGAACCGATTCCGCCACGGCGAAGTGACGCAAAAGGAACTGGCCGGACGCGTCGGCGTCAGTCGACAAACGATCAACGCTATTGAAAACGGCCGACATGCGCCGACGGTTGCGGTGGCCATCCGAATCGCGGATGTGTTTGGCGTAGCGGTCGACCAGCTCTTCGAGCTCGCCTATGACGGGAAGCCAGCACGCCACGAGCAAACCGCGCCAGTCGCTTTGAATCGAGCGCCAGTCACCGCTGCGGAATCCGTCGAGACTGCGACTGTGAATTCTATTGCGACAGAATACCGACGCGAGCCGGTGAAAGAAGAACCATCCCCTCGATTCAGCCTGTCGGGTCTGCGCAATGTTGCGGGATAATGATAAAGCCTGGCACTCGCCTGATGAAAAGCCGCATCGCAGAGCGCAAATGGATAACTTGTGGATTACACGGTGTAACACGTCCAGCCTGTGGATAACTTTGCAAGCGTCCGACGCGAAATCGGCAATACGGACGAAAAGCCACGCCACTCGCTGGGTACATTCGGGCCAGGTCCAGGCGTTTACCTGTTGAGCCATAGGTCATTGCCGCCGTCGGGGCGGTAATGACCGCTGCTCCACACATGTGATCCACAATATTGGCTGCCCTGCCCGGCGTCTGATCCA
>TARA_R110002049_G_scaffold39374_6_pt1 | contig 13540 bp, 6 predicted proteins | sample TARA_R110002049 | Tara Oceans TARA_R110002049 (sample SAMEA4396941) | marine metagenome | biome: Polar Biome; feature: [SRF] surface water layer (ENVO:00010504); material: water (ENVO:00002006), including particulate matter (ENVO:01000060) such as... | depth 5 m | reverse complement strand
GGAATTCTTTGATGGGAATTTTAGGTATTTCTTCTAATATTATTTATGAAATTTTGGCCATAAACTTTGAAGGTCTAGCCAGTCATAAGTATGAGACTGTTTTAATTACAGCCATTATAATTATTGTTGTTTTTTACTTATTAATGCTAGTCGGTAAGTATACGTTTTTCGAAAAAATATTGGTCATTTTTGTAACATTAATGGGTTTGTCTTTTGTATTGTCATTATGTTTTGTGCAACCGCTGCCAATAGATGTTGTTAAAGGATTGATACCATCTATTCCGGATGTGCCAGGAGGAAAAATGTTGGTTGCTGCATTTGTTGGTACCACAATGGCTTCCGCTACTTTTTTGTCTAGACCATTGTTTGTAAAAGGAAAAGGGTGGACAATTAAAAACTTAGACCAACAGAAACGGGATTCTATAACAGCCGCAATTTTAATATTTATTATTAGTGCTGTGATTATGGCAGTAGCTGCAGGTGCCTTGTATTATGAAGGTAAAGAAGTTACTCAGGTATTAGATATGGCAAATACATTAGAGCCAGTTGCTGGGAAATGGGCTGTAACGATATTCTTTTTTGGCGCTTTAAGCGCAGGTTTATCGTCTATTTTTCCTTGTTTATTAATTGCGCCATTATTGATTGCAGATTACCAATCTGGCGAATTAGATACCAATTCTAAGCAATTTAGAATTATTACTGCAATTGCTTGTTTAGTGGCTTTAATTGGTCCTGCTTTTGGAGCCAACCCAATTGAGATTCAAATTCTTTCTCAAGTCTTTAATGTTTTCGTTTTACCTATTGTAATTCTTGGTATTATATTAATGGTTAATAATAAGAAGATTATGAAAGGCTATAAAACAAGTCTTTTTGTGAATATTGGATTGTATGCATCGCTTCTTTTTGCATGTATTATTTCTTACAATGGAATTATTGCATTGACTGAATATTTCTAAAGACATTTTGCTGTTTGTGGGTAAAATAATACAGTTTTGAGTTAAAAGTGCATATATCTTTTGGTTAAATTCAAAATTCACGTATATTGGTAAACCAATCTGGTAAACCAGTTTTTATATGAAAAACCAATCAAAATTTTTACTTGTTTCAATCTGCTTTTTACTAGTGGTTTTTTCATGTAAAAAAGAAAAAGACAATAGCGATTTATTAGTAAAAGACGTTTCTGAATTTAACGACGCAGTGAAAAATGCTAATCCAGGTGATATCATCACTATGGCAAATGGTGTTTGGAATGATGCAGAATTAGTTTTTGAAGGAAAAGGAACCGAAGAAAACCCAATTACACTTACTGTTGAAGAGAAAGGAAAAGTAACTCTAGAAGGGAATTCTAACTTACAATTAGCAGGAGAACATTTAATAGTTAATGGTTTAGTTTTTAAAAATGGTTACACACCAACAAACGCTGTTATTTCTTTTAGAAAAAACAGAGAGGAAATGGCTAACTATACACGTTTAACTGAATGTGTAATTGATAATTATAACAACCCAGAACGTCAAGTACAAGATTATTGGGTAACTATCTACGGAAAAAATAATAGAATAGATCATAATCATATTACTGGTAAAAAGAACCTAGGCGTAACTATGATTGTTGGTTTAGATACTAAAGAAAGTAGAGAAAATAACCACCAAATCGATCACAACTATTTTGGTCCTCGCCCGACCTATGGAAATAATGGAGGTGAAACCTTAAGAATTGGTACTAGTCATCATGCTCTAGAAAACTCGAAGACTTTTGTGGAATCTAATTATTTCGATAGAACAAATGGCGAACACGAAATTATTTCTAACAAAGCGTGTCAAAACACATTTAAATACAATACCTTTTTTGAGTGTACAGGAACATTAACTATGCGTCATGGAAATGAAACGTTGGTAGATGGTAACGTATTTATAGGGAATAATAAACCAAGTACAGGTGGTGTGCGTGTAATTAACGAAACGCAAACTGTAATTAATAACTATCATATTGGTTTAACGGGTTACCGTTTTAGAGGTGCTTTTGTAATGATGAATGGTGTGCCAAATTCGCCACCAAATCGTTACGTACCTGTAATTGAATCTAAGGTAAATAACAACACATTTATTAACTGCTATAATATTCTTTTTGGTGCTGGTAATGATTCAGAAAGGAGTCAAGCACCAAAGACTTCTGAGTTTTCTAACAATATTATCTATAATGTCCAAAAGAAAGATGTCTTCACTATTGACGCAGATATTAGTGGTATCACATTTAAAAATAATCTTCTCGGTAAAAATGGAGAAACTTCTATTAAAGAAGGATTCGAAAAAGCAAATATCAGCTTGGTAAAAAACGAACAAGGTTTTTTAATTCCTACTTCAGATAAAATTAAAAAAGAAGTTACAATTAGTCCAAAAATTGCAACTAAAGAAAATACAGGTACAAGTTGGTATTCTAAAGCAGATAATACTATAGCGCTTAATTCTGGTAAAATACTTAAAGTTACTCCTGGAATTAATACCTTATACGAGATTGTAAAAACTTCGGAAGCTGGAGATATTATTGAATTAGCAGAAGGTGGAACGTATTTGATAACTAAAGCTGTTCAAGTTAATCATCCATTAACTTTTAAAACTTCAGGAGTAAAAAAAGCAACTATCTTCTTTGAGCGTATGATGGCTTTCGAAATACAAGATGGTGGAAGTTTATCTTTAGAGAATGTGGCTTTCGACGGAACAAAATCTCCAGATTACGCTGGTAACTCTGTCATCAGTACAAGTAAGAATTCAATGTTAGATAACTATAAACTGTTTATAGATAATTGTGAGTTTAAAGATATGATAGTTAATCATTCGTTTGATGTACTTAGAGTTTCAAAAGGAACATTTGCAGATACCATTAGTATTCAGAATTCTACATTCAAAAATATTTCAGGACATATTACTGCATTAGATAAAGAAACCGATGATATTGGAGCTTATAATGTAGAATATATGATTATTAAAAATAATACGGTTACAGATATGCAAGGTGCTGCATTGAGGTTGTATAGAGGAGGAAAAGATGAAAGTACATTTGGGCCATTTTTAGAAGTAGAGCATAATGTATTTAACAATGTTGGCTTTGGTAAAAAGAACAAGTATAAAGCTGCAATGTCTTTATATGGCGTTCAGGTAAATGATATTGAAAATAATAATTTTAATAATACAGCAGGATTGAATATGCATTTGGTAGTTGGTGAGCCAATTGTAAATGTGTTAAATAACAACTATTACAAATCTGGTAAAATTGAAGTTACCGGAGATCAAAAATATAATATTGAAAACCTATATAATATAGAACCAACTTTTAAAGAAGGGACTTCTGAATTGTCTGATGCTTCTGAATTAAAAGGTAAAGGAACTGATAATAAAAATATAGGAATAATTTCTAAACACTAAATATGACAAATACTAAAAATTTCATATTAAAATTTGCTTTAGTCGCAATTGTATTCACTGTGTTTTCTTGTAAAAAAGAAGACACAGCTGTTGCAGATAATAGCGAATCTGCTACTGCGGAACAACACCCCAAACTGATATTAACAGCTCAAGGTGTAAAAGATATTAGAGCGCAATTGGGTAATATTCCAATTTTTGATAAGTCTTTGCAAGCCGTAAAAGAAGAAATTGACGCTGAGATTGAATTAGGAATAGAAGTGCCAATCCCAAAAGATTATTCTGGTGGATACACACACGTAAGACATAAACGTAATTGGTTTGTGTTGCAAAAAGCTGGTCTTTTATATCAGATTTTAGATGACGAAAAATATGCGAAGTATGTAAAAGATATGTTGATGGAATATGAGGCATTGTATAAAACGTTACCATTGCACCCAAAAACGAGATCATATGCTAGAGGGAAATTATTCTGGCAATGTTTAAATGATTCTAACTGGTTGGTTTATGTAAGTCAGGCTTACGATTGTATCTACGATTATTTAACCGAAGAAGAACGTAACAAGCTAGAAACAAATTTATTTAAACCTTTTGCAAATCATATTTCAATAGACAGTCCTCAGTTTTACCAAAGAGTACACAACCATAGTACTTGGGGAAATGCAGCTGTTGGGATGATTGGTTTAGTAATGAATGATGAAGAGTTAATTGATCGTGCATTATATGGAATTAAAGATTTAAAATTAGATACAAAAGAAAAAGATGATGATGGTGGTTATTTAAATAAAGACGGAAAAGCTGGGTTTTTAGCGAATATAGAAGAACCTTTTTCTCCGGATGGTTACTACAACGAAGGACCATATTACCAACGTTATGCGATGTATCCTTTTCTAGTTTTTGCAGAAGGCTTACAAAATGTAAAGCCAGAATTAAAAATATTTGAATATAAAGAAGGTGTGCTTTTAAAATCTATAAATGCATTACTAAATTTATCTGATGCAGATGGTGATTTCTTCCCGCTAAACGATGGTCAAAAAGGAATGTCTTACTACAATAGCGCCTTGGTAACTGCTGTAGATATTTCATACCACTATGGAGGTCAGGATGCTGGTTTATTAAGTATTGCAAAAGAACAAGATCAAGTTTTGTTAGATGATTCTGGTTTAGCTGTTGCACTTGGTATTAAAAATGGAAGTGAAGAGCCTTTCCGAAAAGAATCTATTAATTTATCTGACGGACCAGAAGGAAAACAAGGTGGTGTTGGTATTTTGCGAAATGAAGATATGGAGGTTGTTTTTAAATATGCCTCTCAAGGATCTAGCCATGGACATTACGATAAATTATCGTATTCATTATATGAAAATGGCGAAGAGATTTTACAAGATTATGGTTTAGCACGTTTTGTAAATATTGAACAAAAAGGAGGTGGTAATTACCTAAAGGAAAATAAAACTTGGGCAAAACAGACCATTGCACATAATACGGTAACACAAAATGAAACCTCTCATTATAATGGTAAATATGAAATAGGAAGTCAAAATCACCCAGACTTGCATTATTTCTCTACAGATAATGATAATGTTCAAGTGATTAGTGCAAAAGTTAATAACACATACATTGGTACAGATATGCTTCGTACTATGGCTGTAATAAAAGATGAAGATTTCGAAAAACCATATATACTAGATGTAATGAAGGTTAGTTCTATTTCTGCTAATCAGTATGATTTTCCATTTTACTATTTTGGACAAGTATTAGAAACTAATTTCGACTATTCAACACCACAAACTTTAAAGCCGTTAGGAACTAAAAACGGTTACCAACATTTGTTTGTTGAAGGTTCTGCAAAAGCTAATAATGATAACTCAAGATTCTCTTGGTTAAACAATAACAAGTTTTATACGTTGACAACCGTAACTAGCGATAAAGATGAATTGTTGTTTGCCAGAATTGGCGCTAATGATCCTGATTTTAACTTAAGAAGAGATCCTTCTTTACTTTTAAGAAGAAAAGACTCAAAAAACACAACTTTTGTTTCTGTAATTGAAGCGCACGGTAGTTATAGTCCTGTTTCAGAATCTGCACTAAATTCTAATAGCAATATTAAGGAGTTAAAAGTTATTTTAGACACTAAAGATTATACGGCAATTGCAATAACAACAATAAGCGGTAAGGAAAAATTATTCATAACTTCAAATGTAAATGCTTCTTTAGAAGCTACACATAACTTAAAAATTAACGATAAAGACTACCAGTTTACGGGTTCTTATTATTTTAAATAAAAACAAATAAATTAAAAATTATGAAAAGATTTAGTGAAAAGTACATTGTTACAAAAGATATGGAATGGGAAGTTCTTGGAGGAGGAGTTTCAAGAAAATTCTTAGGTTACGATAACCAAATCATGATGGTAAGAGTAAAATTTGACGAAGGAGCATTAGGTGCACCACATCAACATTTTCATACGCAAGCTACCTATTGTGTTTCAGGTAAATTTGAGTTTGAAATTGATGGAGTAAAACAAATAGTTGAAGCAGGAGATGGTGTGTATATTGAGCCTAACTTATTACATAGTGCAATTTGCTTAGAAGAAGGAGAGTTGATAGATACATTTAGTCCAGTACGAGAAGATTTCTTAACAGGAGAAGGACCATCTTATTTTGGAGATAAAGAATCTTAGGACAAATCTTCTTGTCTTGATTTTTAGAGCTTTATAAAATAGCGAGATATTTCTACACTACAATTCATATAGATGCTATTTTAACTTAAACATTCACTATTTTAACATAGATAATTTACGAAAACGATGTATTTAACAAAATTTTATATATATTTGGTCAACCAAACTGGTTTACCAATTTGGTTGACCAGTAAATTATCTCGAAGCAATCTCCTGTTAGGTAGTGTTAAGCGACAATTTACTAACTAATAAATAAACTAATAATAAAACAATCTAATCTAAACAATGAATTATGAATTTAAAAATTAAACTCATTACAGTTGTTACACTACTCTTTAGTGTGATGATTTTTGCTCAAGAGGCTTATACTATAAAAGGTACGGTCACTTCAGCAGTTGACAACATGCCCATTCCGGGTGCAAATATTATTGTTGTTACAACAACTAGAGGTACTTCTACGGATTTTGATGGAAATTTCCAATTAGAGGTGGCTAAAGGAGAATCTGTTCAAATTTCTTATATTGGATATGTTTCTCAGACTATTGTAATTGATGGTCAGACAACCTTAAATATCTCACTAGTAGAAGATGATAATTCTTTAAGTGAAGTTGTTGTTGTAGGATATGGTACACGTAAAAAATCACATCTTACTGGAGCTATTTCTAAGGTAGGTGGGGATGATGTTGCAGCAGTGCAGGTAACACGTGTTGATGATGCATTAGCAGGTAAATTATCTGGTGTATTAATTCAGAACCAAAACGGTTCGCCAGGTGCAGCTCCAAAAATTCAAATTAGAGCAGCTTCATCAATTTCAAGTGCATCTAATCCTTTAATTGTTGTAGATGGTTATCCTATCTCTGGAGGTTTAGAAACAGTTAACCCAAATGATATTGAAAGTTTAGAAATTTTAAAGGATGCTGCTTCAGCTGCAATTTATGGCTCTAGAGGTGCGAACGGTGTTGTGTTAATTACAACTAAGAAAGGAAAATCCGGTAGCAAGTTTTAGTTATAATGCTTATACAAGTTTTTCTAGTAAGTATCGTGATAATATATTAAAGTCAGGTCCAGAGTGGGCTGCGCATTCAAGAGAGCAAATTGCTGCGGGTAATTGGTCAGGAACAGTTGATAATGTTGATCCAGCTTTTCTTGAGTATAGATTAAGTGCTTATGAAAATTCACCAGGAGCAATTAGTCCTGAAGATTGGCTTTTTAGAAATGGTAGTACAACAAGTCATGATTTTAGTATGAGCGGAGGAACTGATGATGTTAATTATTTTGCATCAGTAGGTTACCAAAATACAGACGGTATAATCATAACTGAAGGTTTTGAAAGACTTAACGCACGTTTAAATGTAGATGCTAAATTGGGAGATAAATTTAAGACTGGTGTTAGTTTCAATGGCTTTACATCAGATAGAGATATTTTAGGTCACGATATGAGAGATTTACTAAGATCTTATGGTGTTCACCCTGTTTATCATACAGCAGAGTCTATTGCGTTTGTTCAGGGGTTAGACGCTCAGGCTCAAGCTTTAGGATTAGAGGCTTTTGACGATGGTTACAGAGGGTCTACTTATGAAGCCAATAGTATTTATGCATTAGAGCCTGGTATGGCTGCGCAAGACTGGCATTACGGAAGAAATAATAATGGTATTGGTGGGTCTGGAGATGCAGGTCCTGCTGCTAAGCTTGATAATACGGAACGTTGGGAAAAAACGTTTTTCGGAAATGTAAGTTCTTATTTGCAGTATAGCATTATTGACGGATTAAATATTAAAACCGTACTAGGTGGTGATTTAAAAGATACGCAATATTATGAGCATAGATTACTTGGTTATGATTCTAGAGCGAGAACAAATCAAACTTATATGGATCAAACGGACTTAAAGGTATGGTCTGTGTTAAGTGAAACGACATTAAGTTATGCAAAAGTAATTGGTAAGCATGATATCTCAGCAGTTGCTGGTATAGAATTTCAAACTACAAAATTTGTAGGAACTGGTTTAGATGGTGTTAATGTACCAGATGAAGATATTCTTAATTATAACTTATTTGATCCAGCGGATATTACAGTTACAGAGAGAAAAGAGACTAGAGCTAGAGAAAGTGTTTTTGGTAGAATAAACTACGCGTATGATGATAAATATTTAGCCTCAGTATCTATAAGGAGAGATGGTGATTCTCGCTTTGGTGCAAATAAGAAATATGCTACTTTCCCTGCGCTTTCATTAGGGTGGAATGTACATAATGAATCTTTCATGGAAGATAATGACGTACTAAGTAAATTAAAATTAAGATTTAGTACAGGTTCTTTAGGAACGGCTTCTTTCTTAGGGTCATATGATGCTTTGAGTCTTTTGGATCCATCAGCAACTTATTATGGAACAGGTTATTTAATTCCAGAAAATGTAGCTAATCCAGATTTAACATGGCAAACAAATACAGAGACAAACTATGGTGTTGATTTCGGATTTTTAAATAATAGATTTACCTTAGGTATAGATTATTATACATCTGATATTGAGGATATTTTAATTAATCAAAGTATTTCTGAAGTTTTCGGTACGTCATCAATTGTGCTTAACTCTGGAGATGTTAGAAGTTCCGGATGGGAATTTGAGTTAAACGCTAGAGTAATTAGTAATGATGATTTTTCTTGGAGTTTTAATGCTAACTTATCTACAGTTGAAACTGAAATTACAGACTTAGGTGGTTTAGATGAATTACCTCAGGCTATTTATGGGCAAAGTGGTAGAGGTCCTGTTTTTAGAAACTATGTAGGTGGAGGTATTGGTGAAATGTGGGGTCTAGAAACTATCGGCGAAGTTGAAATGGAATATTTAGCTGATGGAACTAGGCATCCTAATAATCAATCTGGAGAATCTTACGTTGTAGATCAAAATGGTGATGGTGTAATTGATAATACTAAATCTGTTGCTGATGGTGGTGATTTAGTTAAAATTGGACAAAATACACCGGATTTTTACTGGGGAATGTCACATAATTTTAGTTATAAAGATTTTGATATGTCTTTACAATTTCAAGGGTCTCATGGAGCAGAGGTTTATAATATAGATCCACTTTATTATGGTTCGCAATGGGGAGGACGTTTAGTGAGTAGTTTTGATGCTGATGACAATGGTATTGCTGATCATAATGGAGAGCATTATACAGCGAGCAGAAATCAAACAGATGCTATGATTCAAGATGCTTCATTTATCGCTTTAAGAAATATAACACTAGGTTATACTTTAAAATCTGAATGGGTAGATAAGATTGGTTTAAGTTCTGTTAGAGCATATGTTGCTGCATCGAACTTATTATATATAATGGCAGATAATTATACATCATATAACCCAGAGGGTGTTGCAACGTCAGGTGGTGATTATTTAGGGCCAACTACATATGGAGCGCAAGTTGGTGCGAGTCCAGTTGTAAGAAGTTTTACACTAGGTTTAAATGTTAATTTTTAAATAAAAAAAAAATGAAAAATATATATATATTATTAGGATCGTTATTCTTAATAACTTCTTGTTCTACGGATTTGGATCAATCCCCAAGTAATATTGCGAGTGCGGATTCTTTAACGGATTTTGAAGGTGTATTAAATGCTGCATATTATTATCAACTAGGTACTGTTACACCGTTGGCTGTAATGGGGGAATTTAGATCAGATAATGCTTTGATGGAAGAAGCACCATATACAGAGTTTGATGAATATGATAATGGCTTAACAGCAATGGAAGATCAGTTTTTTGGCCCTTTTTATACGGCTGCTTATAAATCAATTTTAAGTGCTAACAATGTAATTGAAAATTCTTCAGACGATACTGAGATTGGCGAGGCTAAATTTTTAAGAGCTTTAACTTATTTTAAATTGGTTAAAGTTTTTGGAGATGTTACTGTTAATCTATTGGCTTCACCTAGTTTAACTGATACGTCGGTTTTAGTTAGGCGTTCAGCTTCTGATGTTTACAATGATGTTATTATACCCGATTTAACTGATGCAATGGCAGTTTTAAGTACAACTATTAATGATGGTAGAGCATCTAAGTATGCTGCACAAGCTCTATTAGGTAAGGTTTATGTAACTATGGGTAATTTTGCCAGTGCAGAACCGCACTTAGCGGCTGTTGTAAATGGTGCTGCAGGAGCAGGGATCATGTTAAACGCAAATTATAATGAGATTTTTGGTGCTGCTAATGAGATAGAGAATTCTGAAATCATTTTTTCTACGCAAATTACGGGTTCTATAGTTGATGAATATACTTTTGGATCTGATTTTTGGAATTGGTTTGTTGGAGATGATCCAAAAGCAAATTACCCTGTTTCTACAAGTTTAGTAGCAGCATTTGATGCAAGTGATGCGTCTGGTGGTGGAACTGATTTAAGAAGAGCGGTAACCCTTGCTGATGATGGATTAACGGCTATAAAATTCCCAAAAGAAGGGGGGCAAGGAACAGAGCATGATTGGATTGAAATTCGTTTAGCGGATGTTATTCTTTTATATGCAGAAACTTTAAATGAAAATGGTTCACCAGCATCAACGGTGTTGCCATTATTAGATGACATTAGAACTAGAGCAGGATTGAATAGTTTAACGGGTACTGTGACTTCTCAAGCAGATGTAAGACAAGTAATTGCTGATGAAAGAAGACTTGAGTTAGCTTTTGAAGGGCATAGATGGTTCGATTTAGTGAGAACAGGAACTGCTAGTGCAGAAATGGGTGAAACGATTAATAGTAATTATTATGTATTCCCAGTTCCAATATCTGAAATTTTAGCTACTCGTGGAGTAATTACTCAAAATACAGGTTATTAATATAGATTTTTCTTTGATAACTTTTTTATGTAATATCCTTTTAAAAAGTTAATTCAATAGAATTAAAAATAAAAATTACCTTATTATGGATTTATTCCTTTTAAGGTAATTTTTTTGTTGAAATTTATGTGATTGTAATATTATCAAGTATAATATTTTCTGTAATTATTATTGAATTTTGTAGTCAAGAATTATTGGTTTAGAGTTAGGTCTTCTTAAAGTCAAAATAACTTTGAATTAACAAAAAAATAACATATATTTGGTAAACCAATCTGGTAAACCAATTATAATTTATTCATACAACAGTTGTATTCATGCAACCCACTAAATTAAATTTAATGATGAATTTAAAAATTAAACTAGCTACAATTTTCACATTATTTTGTGTTATTGCAATTTTTGCTCAAGAAAAATATGTCTTAAGTGGTACTGTAATGTCTGCAGTAGATAAAATGCCCATTCCTGGAGCGAACATTATTATTCTAAAAACAACAAGAGGTACTTCAACAGATTTTGATGGTAATTATCAACTAGATGTTGTAAAAGGTGATGTTCTTCAGTTTTCTTATATAGGTTATGTAACTCAGACTATTATTGTAGATAGTCAAAAGACCGTTAATATTTCATTAGTAGAATCAGATAACTCATTAAGCGAAGTCGTTGTTATTGGGTATGGTACACAAAAGAAAAGTCATACAACAGGTGCTATTTCAAAAGTTGTGAATGATGATTTAGGTCAGATTGCGGTATCTAGAGTAGATGATGCTTTGGTTGGACAAGTTTCTGGTGTAAATATACAAGCAACAGATGGTGAGGCAGGTGCTGCACCTACCATTACAATACGTGGTGTTGGTTCAATGGCTGGTGATTCTACACCTTTAATTGTTGTAGATGGTGTTATTGTAGATTCAGATTTTTTAGGGTCATTAAATATGAATGATGTAGAGTCTTTCGAAATTCTTAAAGATGCTGCTTCAGCTTCAATATACGGTTCAAAAGGGTCTAATGGTATTATAATGATTACCATGAAATCGGGTATTGAAGGTAAGACAAGAATTAGTTATAATACTTATACGGGATTTAAAGAAGCAAGAAAAAGTGATGCTTACGGTTATACCACAAAAGAGTGGGCAGAACAACAAATGGAAGAAAATGGAGAACTATCTATATATACGCAAGCACAGCTTCAAACAGGTACAGATCGTTCTTGGCAAGATGTGTTTTTTGATGGTGGCGCAATTACAAGTCATTCACTATCATTTAGAGGAGGTAATAAAAGCACAAAATATACAGCAAGTTTAAACTACTCCAATGATGAAGGGGTATTGTTAAATGATAACTACTCTAAGTATGGAGCTCGATTAAAAGTTGATAACAAAATAAACGATAAGTTTTCTATCGGAGTTAATTTTACACCTTCATATACAGTAAGAGATAGATTTGCAGAGTCAATTCATAATGTCGCAAGACACCAACCTTGGTTACCAATTTATCATGATGAGTATACATTACAGATGGTGGATCCTAGTTTTGGTCTTCAGGTAGGAGATTATGCTAGGCAAGATCATTTTACAATATTTGATTTTAATGGAGATGGTGTTTTTGATGAAGAACTTCAAAATCTTGGTAATAGTACTAATCAAAACCCTTATGCAAGAGCTTCAGAAAGAAGTAGAATGGATAAAAAATTCAAATTATTTGGTAGTGTTAATGGAAAATACAAAATTACAGATGGTTTAAATTTTACAACTACAATATCAGGATCTATTCAAGATACCAAGAGAACAGATTACTTAGGGACATTGGCTAGAAGAATTTCTACAGAAGCTTATATGGTTGAAACAAATCAAAAAGAACAATATTATATTTTTGATAATTTTTTAAACTACAATAAAGTTTTTGGAAAGCATGAAATAGGTGTTACACTTGGTAACTCAATCGAAACAAGAGATTATTTTTTCTCAACGATTAAGGGTATAGGTTTTGAAAATGATGTTGTTCAACAAATTTCTGGAGCAACTAGTATAATTGCAGATGAAACATTTGGGTTCGAATGGCAAAAAAGAGGGATTTCATACATTTCAAGATTGACTTATGCATACGATGACAAGTATTTAATGTCGCTTAGTTTACGGAGAGATGGAAGTTCTATTTTTGGGTCTGATTATAAGTATGGTAATTTCTCTGCAGCATCTCTAGGTTGGAATATACATAAAGAGAAGTTTTTAGAAGATAGTGATTTTGTTTCACTACTTAAATTAAGAGCTAGTTATGGTGTTACAGGTAATGACCGTTTAAATACAGGTAGTGTGAATCCAGATGCTCAGGGTAGTACATCTGTTTTAAGCTCAGATAACGTATTACAAGATTATTACCCTCATTTATCATTATTAGATTTAACAACTTATGTTGTTGATGGAACAATAACAACTGGATATTCTCCATTAAACCTTGCAAATCCAGAATTAAAATGGGAACGACTAATTGAGATTAATCCAGGTATCGATTTTGGTTTTTTAAATAATAAAATTACAGGGTCTATTGATTGGTATCAAAGAACTAGTGATCAATTATTATTAAACAACCCTGTGTCTGCAACAACTGGTTTTAACAGTGCTTTA
>TARA_R110002049_G_C9175452_1_pt1 | contig 13560 bp, 12 predicted proteins | sample TARA_R110002049 | Tara Oceans TARA_R110002049 (sample SAMEA4396941) | marine metagenome | biome: Polar Biome; feature: [SRF] surface water layer (ENVO:00010504); material: water (ENVO:00002006), including particulate matter (ENVO:01000060) such as... | depth 5 m | reverse complement strand
GCAGCTATTTCCATACACCGTTTTATGCTCTCCTGGCCTTTGACAACTAAAATATAAAGAATTGATATGTATAATAAATTAATAAACAATGAGTTATATAATTTTAGAGTTTGAATAATTATAGTTTTAAGTCAATTTGTTGTACAATTGTTATACGTTTTACCATAAATCAAATAATCGAATGTCAGTTAAAATTATTTACAGGCCAGTCAATAAAAATGATAAAGATGGCTTTTTAAAGATACGTATAATAGAGAACCGAAAAACCAAAATAAAAAGTTTGGGTATTAAGATTAAGGGTAGCAATTGGTTGGATGATAAACAAAGGGTATCTAAATCAGAACCCAATGCGGACCAGATTAACCTTAAGATTGAAGAAATACTAAGGGAGTTATCAATATATGATACACCTCTACAAGCCATTGAAACCACTAACAAAACAATACTATCCTTTTACGATTCAATTATTGCAAATACGACCAATTCTGGCACTAGGGCAAAGTACAATGATATTAAGAAAAGATTTATCGGTTATCTAAATAGCATTGGTCTAGATGATTTGAAATTCCACCAGCTTACAGCTGAACACGTACAAGCCTTTTATAGTTATATGCGGTCGAGTGGCTCTGCCCAGAACACAGCAAATTATAATATGAAAAGCTTTAAGGCAATGATAAACAAGGCTATCAATTCAGGTCTCATTAATTATTATCATAGTCCATTTGCTTTATTGAAATTCAAGTATACCGAAACCAAACACAAAACCCTAACCAAGGATGAAGTGTCAAGGTTATTGAATACCGACTTTAAAGAAAATAGAATTGATAGGTATAATAGCCTAGGTGTTAGCCTTAATGAAATTGTCAATATATTTTTATTTCAACTGTTCGCTCAAGGTATGAGGGTATCTGATGTGCAACTATTGAAATGGTCTAATTTCGAAGTTAACGAAGGCACTATAATTCTTGATTATAGACAGTTTAAGACTAAGAAAAAGGTTGCACTTAAGATTACCCCAATTACCTGTAAACTACTCTTAAACCGCCTTAATTACTTTGACGGTACGCTATCAAAAAGGATAGATAACATATCGATTCACAATGACCGCTATATTGAGGAAATTTCCAAAGCCCAAACATTATTGGATGAAACAAAAAACAATAAGGATATCAATAAAATCAAACAGCTATTTAATGTAGACAATTCAAATAATGCTGAAGGTTCAAGATTGGCTTGGGAATTATCACAAAAGGAAATAATTAAAATGTTCACTGAAAAATTGAACGAAGCCAATAATAAAATATATAATGAATTTGCAACCCTAATCGATAAATTGTCGAAGGATGAACATTCAAATAAATTTGTATTCCATTTTTTCCATAATGATGACCTATTAAAAAATTATAAGGAAGGTGAAGAACTGACCGACAAACAGTATGGGAAATTGCAAGGTACTAGAAGCTATTACAATTTATTACTTAAGGAAATAAAAAAACAGGCAGACATTAAAATTAGTCTTGCCTCACACGTTGCCCGACATACCTACACACAACTAATTTTAAATTCTGATGCTGATGTAATTGCAGTATCAAAAGCCCTAGGACATTCAAACCTAGCCACTACACAAACATATATTTCACAGCTGCCTAATGCCAGACTTTTAAATATCAATGATAAGTTATCGGATAGTTTTAGTTAATTAAATAAAGCCTTTATTAACCATTTCATTGAGCTTGTAGACCTAATAGATTCTTAGTAAGGGCTATTTTCTCCCTTCAAAAGTTCTTGTTTCAAATAAGATTATTTAGAATTATTTTCATTAGAGCAAACAATCAATACTTTGTTACACGTAAAAATATAGTCAAAAGTTACTATATTCACTCCTTGACTGTAACTTGATAAAATGAATAGAGATTGGAATAAACTTTTAGAATTCGAGACTAGAGATTTAGTGGAAAAATTTGTTTTTTCTCGTTTTGGAAGAAATCCAAATGCATCAAAAGTTCAGGAAATTACATCAAACTTCATACAAGGTAGAGAATATTTCAAATGCGCCACTGAATCTGATTTTACAGTAAAACCATTGCTTCAATATTATGGTGTATTAGCTTTAAGTAAAGGTTTGATTTTAGCTCTTAATCCTTCCTTATCTGAAACACATCTCAAAGCTTCTCACGGACTCCAAATTAAAAACTGGAAACAAATATTAAAATCTAAAGAATTCGAAAAACTTGAAATAGAAATTGGAGAGGGTAGTTTTTCAGAATTAATAAATGCTACTGAAAACCGCAATTATTTGAGAGCAAATTCAAGCGCTATTAATTGGAAAAGCAGCCTGACAAAACCAAAAAAAGGAGATACAGTTTGTCTTGAACAATTAATTCAATATTTTCCTGATTTAAATGCTGAATTCAAATCTTGGACAGGAAAAGAATTGGTTTATGCAGTATTAACTGGAAGTGAACAATCAAAGGATAATACAACAATAGTTTTACAAGGGAAAATTAAAGATGCGGATTTAAATTTAATATTCCCCGAAGAATATTGTAAAAACAGAACATTTGAAAATCAAATTCTAAAGTATGAATCTGAAAATTGGGGACCAAACGTAACTCAAAAATGGGAAGGTCCTTTTAATATTGGCGATGCGTGTGCAATTCCAGTATTAAAAAATGATATTGGATTAAATTTGATTTCAGGTATGTTTATGATTTCATATGTATTTGGAATGATGGCTAGATATTATCCAACTGCTTGGATTTCGTTAAGGAAAGGGGAAAGAGGAGATAAAATATACCCATTTGCCTACCGAATTATGGAATTTATTGATAATAAGTTTGCTAAAGTAATTGTAGATTTCTTGAATGCTCCTTATGATTTTGAAAAAGAAAAAAACAATACCCAATAACAAATTATTAAAATTGGGGTTCGATTTAGGGTTTATAATCGGACTTTATAACAAAATTAATGGAACATCCAGATACGAATAAGAATTTACCGCCGAATGAAACGAATTTAGTTCTTTCATTTATGAACAGTATTAATGAATATTATTGGCACCCTCTGTATGAATATTTAAAAGAGAATGAAGTGCTAATAAAAACCTTTCCAGCCTTTTTAATCGAACAAGAGCATATTGTAATTTATATTGGCAGAACTCATTTTGCAATAGAATATTTCGGTAAGGAATTTATTGAAAAATTACCTGAATCTAAAGAGGTGAAGGTAACTCATTATGACTTTACTGAATCTGACACAAACCTATTTGAGGAAATAATAGGTTTCAAATTTGAAAGTAGTTTTGGAGGTATGACTTTACCTTTAGGCCCATACTTAGAAGATTTTGTTTATCCAACAAATAAAGGGATGGACAAGTTAATTGATTTAAAATGGAATATAATGGCTCAAAATGCAGTTATGAGTATTAACGCCCCAGGCTTTCACTTAGAGAAAGGTAAATTCTCAAGAGTTGTAAATAGTAGGTTTTTTGATGCCGATGAAAATGGCCTTAAAACAAGGCATATTAAATGGCTCGATTTTCTCCCTTTAAACATTGGAGATGAAACCAAAACAACTCACGTTATTACAGTTTCCTTAAATGAATTAATTACGTTAGTACATCACGATGCCCATTTTAGATATCCAATGCCCTCCAAAGAAGATTATAAGTTCAATAAACTTCCTCAAATTAACAGATTCATTGAACTTATTGGCAATAAAAAAACGTCAGAAACTCAATTGACCAAATTTCTAGAGCAAACTGAAAATCAGTTTATTTTGACAATGGGAATTTTATCTACTAAAATTTGTGCCCAAATAATTTGTGAATGGCAATCAGAAAAAAGAAACAGTATCCAGCCTGATTTTTTCGTTGTACGGCCTAATGGATTTGCTGATATAGTAGAATTTAAATTACCTGACCTCAAATCTAAGACGGTGGTTGGCAAACCCAATAGAGAAACTTTTTCTGCAGAAATTAATTCTTATATCTCACAAACAAGAGTTTACAAGGAATATTTTGAGGACCCAAATAATATAAAATGGGTTGAGAAAAAATTTAATCTTAAAGTAAGATACCCTAAAAGGTTTTTGGTAGTAGGAAGGAGATGGGATTTTTCTAGTGATGAATGGAGAGGAATTATTGATGATTATAAAGACATTGAAATTTTAACTTTTGATGATTTGATTGACGGAGTTGTTGCCCAATTTTATATGTAAAGATATAACTGGTTTTAAAAATTCTATATAAATTAATTATTAGTAGTAACAGCATTGGGTAAAATTAAAAAATAAGAAAAATGAGAAAAATGAGAGTAATAATCAACAGAAATTATATTTGGCTAACTTTTGACAATTTAAGAATTGAAAACGAAAATGGTATTGAGGAACTGGAAGGACAAGTAGTCTGTTTCTATAATTTGACCGAACCTGAAGGGTTAATTTATGGACAACAATTAGTTGGCGATAACAATGAGCGCAGAGTTTACAATAGTATTGAAGAGGCTAAGCAGACGGTAATAACTTTTTTGAAAAATGAAATTTATCCACCTGACTATAAGCATCCAACTAAATATACTAAAGAGGATTTATCTGAGATAATGAATAAGACTTTAATATTTGATGTTGGTAATCAAAATTCAGAAACAATTCAAGAGGCTATAGTTGGCACTATTACGGATTGTACGTTAGCTGGTAATCCGCCATTTTTACCAGCAACAGTTAGAATTACATTATTGGACGGCAGTGAAAGGAGTTATAATTTTTTCGAAATTAAACGCATAAGAAGGTAATAATCAATTAAAACTTATATTACGAAATATTGTTCGGACCACCAATTTGGCGATAATTAAAAAGTATGAAGAAATTATTAAATTGGATAATTGATAAATGGCTAGCTGGATTCATAACTGGCTTCATATTTTTTGTAATAAAAATATATTATGATTTACCTGATGAAAGAAAGTTTAATTTCTTCAATTTCGATTGGTTCGTTGGAATTATAAATTATAAAATTTCTTTCTGGGTTGTTATTCTAATAATTACAGGGATTTTGGTAATTACTCGATTCGAAAGATATCTATACCACAAGTTCAATATTAATAAAGTTTCTGAAAATCGTATTCCATTGAATTCTTTTAGTCATTACACGAGTGATGTATTTGGTGTAAATAAAAATAAATGGAATTGGAATTACAATTGGAATAGTTTGATTCAACAATTTGAGATTGAAGACTTGAATCCAGTTTGCAAGGTATGTTCGGCTCAAATGAAATATAGTAATTCAGACTATGGACACTATTCTGCTACCTGTCCGAAATGCAGATTAGAAGGAAGAGAAAGTTATTTTCCAATTGCGGAAAACATCGCTGATGTAGAAAGTGAAATTATCCGAAAGATTAAGGATAAGGAAATCTGATAGGATATGGCTTTTAACAAAGACGGACGTTGACAAAATTCTTTATTTCTAAGAATTTATATCATAAAAGAGGCTTTTAATTACTAGAAAGATAGCCATCGCACACAACTTGCACCCCCACCCCCCCTACTTCACCTCCTAAATCCCTGTAAATTTGTAGGGTCCTATATAGGGGGGGGGGAGAATTATCCAAAATGGGGCGAAATCGGACTTTTTAAATTACCATATTCTTAGTAATTAACATAAATTAACATTTATTTTTCGATTTGAGGTATTAGCTTAAACTTAATTAATTGATAATCAATGTTATAAGTTTCTACTTTACATAATCATAGTTATAGCACCAACCAATTTTTGGGATTTTTCTTTTTAAAATACCCCTATTATTTGGGGTTATCAAGGATGGTTTAATGTTGTCGGTCAATCCTAGGTTGATGTAATAGGAATTTGAATTTCTGGGTAGTTACTTTCTAATTCTTATACTTTCCAATAAGTTTAAATACAGGGTTATTACCTTGGATTATATATCCTATCAATGTACCATCAATTAACAATTGGGCAAAGCTGCCCACTACAACATATTCAATCCTATCAAGGTCAAATCCTTCTGGTAATAGTTTTATATATTGTTCTGGTACTTTCATACCATCAAAGATACTTACAAATAAAAAAACCCAGCAAAATTAATTACTGGGTTTAGTTGTTTGGTTTTTAGTTTTCACTGGACAGTGGTTACCCTCCCCTAATCATTAGGGTTCTTACCTCGTAAGAAATTCTTGATTTTATCATACAAGAATCCAGCTATCATACCTAGCAATACCACCCCTACGGCAGTATTCACTAAATAATCATTTAAAAAACTTACAACCATATTTAAATATTTAAAGATTAATATATTCAAAGATAACTGTTAAAAATATACTAAGAATACAAACTTACCTACAACCTATCAACAATTACGTCAACAATTCAAGTTTTAAAGCGATTTAAGACACTTTGGTAAATACTTAGTACAAACATTTTAATTCCGCTATCCCTATCTTAGAATTGATGTAATACGATTTTTTTTTGTTTTGACACTATACCCCGTCCTTAGGTTTATTCCTTATACAACTACTAGTAAGTATTGTAAATTGAATCTATCTAGTTATGAAGGTTTATATGCTGCATACATTTTGGTTGTAACGGACATTTAGGGGGGTGTGTCTGGGTGTCGTTGTTATTATAGAATATAACGGGGTGAAACACACCCCTCTAAAAATTAAGTTTCATCAAGTATTACAGGGGTTAATAGGGTTTTGGCTGATTTATTCGTGAGGTCACGTGACCTCATAGATTTTTAAATATCTACATCTATATTATCCGTTTGAAATCGGCTACCTAAACAAAACCCAATAATATTTATATAATAAACACTTGACTTTAGACATAATAAGTAGTATACTTTGCCTAGGTCAATTGTTGTAATCCCTAGGGAGCATCTAAGACCATTATTATATATTATGAATACCAGTATCAAGTGGGAGTTGAATATACACCCTACCCTATTAACTGCATCGGACAGGGCTAAAACCGTAATCCTTTTGCAATACCTCAACAAGTATGGGGATATTGAAACCACTATCACAGAACTACGTAAAAGTTGTTTACCTCTAATATATCCAAAGAATAATATTAGTTCATCTAAGGAATGGCACAACAATAATATGGGGCGTTATCGTTTCATTAAGAGGATTAAGGAAATCTTCAAAAAGCATATAACCAAGGTTTAAACTTTGGCAAAACTTGCGTATCAGTCGATGACAAAAATCATTGGTGCATTAAAACGCAAAAACCCATTTCAAGGGGAGAACCTTAAGATGGGTTATGATAGTGATTACCACTATTAATAAGTTTGGGATTAAGTTAATATTAGAATCGTTAACCCCAAGCAGTACGAATAAATTCTAAAGAAATATACTACACTTTTAATTGAAAATCAAGTGTTTATAGCCCTATTCGTACGCCCTTAATCATTAATTTAATAATGCAGGGGAATGAGATTAAAGAAATTACATACAATACAAAATACTTAAGCGGTGAAGCACTAAGGGAGTTAACCGAATTTACCAAGAATAAATATATCGTAAAGGGAGCAACTGGAATAGGAGGAACAACTGCCATCTTTAACCTAACGGATAACAACTATCTTATCATTTCGCCAAATGTCGGGATGATAAATGAAAAGTCTAAAAAGCGCAAGGAGTACAGGAGCGAAAGACAATTCTTTATATATGGAGGGTCTAACGATAATTGGGATGATGTATGGCAATACTTAAAAGACGGTGGTAAGAATTGTATTATCAATACCACGCCCAACCAAGTATTAAAACTATATTCAAATAAGACCTATAAAGACCTATACGAGCGATTAACAGCCGTTAATTTGTTTGTAGATGAAATCCACGCCTATATAGTAGAAAACGATTTTAGGGTCGAATTAGGGAGTTTTATGGAATTGGTTTATAGAGATTGGACAGCTAATTATATTCTATCCACGGCAACCCCTATTTATAAATTCTTGGATATCCCTTTTGATTTTAGAAAGGATATTGAGTATATCAAGGTATCACCAGAAAACAACCCGACCAGATTTATAAATTACTCACAGAATCATAAGGACATTGCTAAGTTCGTAGATGAAGAAAGGAAACTAGGACGACTAGTGGCAATATTCACCAACGACAAGAAATACCACGTAGGATTTAAGAATTACAAAGTAAAAAATCTAGTAGGTAAGAATCTTGAAATAAAAATTCGTGGGTATGGTCGCAGAAATAATGCCAATGATACCGATTTGTTTCAGGACTTGGAAATCTTGGTTGTTAGTAGTGCCTATTTCGCAGGGTGGGATTTAGATTTGGATTGCTCAATATTGATTATTTGTGACCAAGCAAGCCCAGCAACCAAAGTATCTATAAATGATTGTATACAAGCCTATGGACGTGGGCGTATGGAAGTGGATAACGCATTGTTTGTTAATCTTCTCACCCAGAATAACAAATTTAAAGGATACCCTAAAACATTCGATGAGCTAATACCAACAGGAAAAGCCAAAGAACGAAATATCAAAAAGTATAATAGGTTCTTGGAGGGTTTCAATGCTCAATTTCCAGATTTGGGTGAACATTCTTTATATACTAAACTTAAAAATCTGGGTGATGATTACGGCAAGATTTATACCAAGCAATGTCTTGTTAACCGTGGCTATATTACCCACGACCTAATCAAGAAAATCCACGACTGGCAATTATACAATGATAACATCCTTAGGGAAACCTTCAAGGAATACGGCTTTATTTTGGATAACTACAAATCAATTTCCGAACAGGAAAGGGAGTATAACAGTACGCCATTTAAGGAGCGTATTAATAATTTGTTGGATTTAGATATTGATACCTTAAGGAGCAATTTAACCAGTATCAAATATAATTTTAAGAGCAAAAATATAGGCTCATTCAATTCACAATTGGCATTAGAATATACAACAGCCCTATTTTTAAAGGTAACTGATGCAGTTATTTTACTGGACAAGTTAAAGGCAAAGAGGGTTGGGGTCAGTAGGTTCTATAAGGCAATTGACCAGTTTATAAGGGTTAATTCTAGTGAAACGTATTTGAACCATCCAATGGACAAGTCACAGCGGACACAAGCGGAAAGGATTTATAGTGGCAACCCCATCGACCTATCAAAGTTTACTGCACTTGAATTAAGGGAGTGGCATATATTATACGCTATCTATAAGGTTAAGACTAAGCAGTACAGCGAAGGGGTTAAAAGGGGTCTAATAAGGTACGAGGTTCTTCATAGGCAAAATATTTATGAGGATATCCATACCAATAAAAAGAATAGGATAAGGGATGCGAGCAATGCAATCGTTAAGGCTTGTGCTATTGACGGTGTTATCCTTTCAGATGTGGAGACCGTTAAAATGTACGAGACTATTGATAAAATATTCCTAACCTACGATAAGGACGGTACATATAAATCCTATCACACAATCAATCACCTTATTAGTTATATGATTGAAATGTTAGGATTCTTGTACTCCCAAGGCGGTAAGAATTTTAAACAACACGAGGTCAAGAATAGGACATATAACCCAATTACAAGCGTATCGGGGGAATTGCGCCAAGTAATGCCAATCAAGATGATTGAATCTGATATCGTATCAGCTAACGCACAACTGACCGATAAAACACTAGGTACTGATTTAGGATTACAGGTGTACCAAAACGGTATTGATAACCTTAGGGGTAGATATGCCAATATGAGCCATACGGCGAAGCGTAATAGGGTTAAAATAGAGTATAATTCAACCCTGAACAATCACAAGATGACCCAAAAGACGGCAACAAAATATTATCTAAGTTGTGGTTACACACAAGAGAAAGCCGTAGAGCTGGCAAGTAGGACGGCAAGCCCAAATAAGGCTGGCGCATACTATGAATTGATGACGGAAGCAGAATCGGAATGTATAGGCCAAATGTCGATGGTGTTATATGGTCTTGGTATAAATGAAGTTTACCGATTCCACGATGGAATAATCTTTTATGCGGAAGATGCCGAGAATATATTATTACCTGAATCCGAGGGAGGTATAAGGTATGGATTAAGTTATTTCAATAGTGATAGACCTTACCAGAATAAGGGAGTTAATAAATATGTTGAACAAGGTTTAAATGATGGATTTGTAATTTTTCCTGATGAGCCGACAACACAAGCATCAAATAATAATACAGGATTAAATACAGAAATTATGCAAAATAGTAAATATGACAATTTAGTAAATAAGAGAACCAAGGGAGCATTTCAGGTTATTGCACAAGATGAAGCACACGCCAAATTATTAAGAAAACATTACCCCAAAGAAATCGTAACCGTGGGATGGTCAACAACCCTCTACCCACCAAAGGAAGAATATATTTGGACGGATAGAGATGAAAAGGATTTTATGGAGTTTACAACCCCAAGACCCAAAATAAATGAAAAGGTTATGGAGCAAATGGCCCAAGAGAAACACACCGCAATAATGGCAGCTATTAAAAGATTCCGAATAGCTAGGCAAATAGCGTAATATTTGAACGTGGGACAAGATAAGGGGCGGTTTTTAACTTCCCCATATTTGTATGTCAAATATTATGAAATTATTCAAAATTAGACTTTACAAAAAATGAATCCAGAAGTATATTTATGTAGACAGCATCTAATAGCGGTCTATTATTAAATATGGAGGAAAAAAAGAATACGTACACGGAAAAAATAACATTAAGGTTAACACCAGAAGATAGGGAACAATATCAAAAAGAAGCGGAAGCAAAGAAAGTACCGTTAACAACCCTATTAAGAAATAAAATCAGTGGTGTAGATATGGAAGTTGAGGTGTTTGAACCACAATTAATTCATTATGACAGGAGCGGACATAACCGAAAGAATTACGAAGCCAAAAAACACCTTGGTAAATTTGAAAGTATTAAAAGTATAGTTGATGGTTACGTCGATTTACCGACCACTGATGAGGGATGGACGGAATTAGTAGTGAATCCCCTAAACTATGTAAAAAAATATATCGAGTTGAAGCATAGACCTCAAATAAACCTACCCATTTCAAGTGAAAAATTGATGGATTTATTGGGTATAGATTTAAGTCCAATCGATAGGGGAATGAATGGTTATGATAGCCGATTTTTAATGGTTGTCGATGGGGTTGTTATGATAAGGGATTACCGAGGGGAATTTGAATATTATACCAGAAATGAAGAAGAAAACGAGCGTTTAAAGTTATGTAGGACGTTAATTGAATCCTTCACCAATATAATTGATAAATATAGATTGTCTGGCGGTATTCACGAGTTATCTAGGACTTTATCCAATAGGCTAAGGGTAGAGAACGGTGAGTTAATCCCAGACCATAATTTTGTTCGTGGCTAATTTCTAGGTAGCTGAAATTGCTCATTTTATTTTTCGAAGTGTTGAGGTGTAAAAGTCTCAATACTTCCAAGCAGACTAAATGCCCATTAGTATTTCGTATTTATGCTACTCCGATTGGAGTAGTCTATTGCTATTTTTGTTCTGAAACATCTGTCGATTTCAAAGCAAGGATTTGCTTTTTCTGATAAATATGATTAGTATTTGATATAATATCCCTTAAGAATAAATAATCTCTTGTTTCACCGATATATAATATAGTTTTACTTGTGATAATTGTTTCGTCATTTAATTTAAATTGAATTTCCTTAATAGGTTTACCAGATAAGATGTTTTTTGATTTTTCATAATTTACATCAAAAAAATATAGAACCATACTTGATAAAATAGTTGTAACTATAAATAGTATAAACCTATTGTCATATTCGATAGTGATGGCATATAAAACCCCAGAAATAAACATTAAAAAAATCCAAAATATAATAAATTTCCTTAAAAATATCCAAGGAAAAAAATCAGTTTCGTGGTCATAATAGAGTAAAACAAATATTACAGGACTGAGGATTACCATAGCAATGGAAATAGATTTAATAAGCCAAATTATTTTCTCAAATCGTTCTGGAATGTCAATTTTTAATGACTTTCGTTCATTACTATTTTTGGTTTTTTCTTTATTTTGGAATAATTCCCTATTTTGAAACCAATATAGAAATCCAGTCAAACCGCTAAAATATAGAATTAAGGCAACAGTAATTAGTATTAATAAAGAACCCAAAGCCAGAAAAATAAATAGGTATTCCTCAAAGTTTAAATAGTTTTCTATTTCAATTCCAAACTTTGAGTAGTAAACATTCTCAATCAAATAGCCTATACAAATAAGTAAGATATATGTCAGGGTAATAGATTGTGTTGTGATACTGAATTCCTTACCTAATAATTTTATCTTCATTATTTATAATTGGTTTTTGGTTTAAATCTTTGGTTACAACAAGGATTAGATTAAACAATCAACTTTTCGTTTTATTTCACATCATAACATCTTAGTTGGTCAATAAAAAAATTAGGCCAATCGAATTCGGTTACAGTATGAAACAAATCTGTTCCTTCCAATCTTATAGCTTTTATGGGGGATTTCTTTAACCGAACAATTTCCGCATTAGAAAGGTTACCCCATAGTTCAAAACCACCGCAGTCCAATTGTCCTGAATGATAGAATGTTATAACATCATCATTTTCAAGCATAACTTTAACCCAAGAACGGTTATTCTTGTTCGGACTTGTACACCCTAAATCTATTGTTGAAAAAACTACTTTTTTTTGACTCCCCTTGGCATAAAGTATAATATAAAGCCCCTCCGCAATCCATTTAGCTGATGTTCTAATTACTTTAACTTTATCAAAAACATCTATCTCATTTATTGAATAAGAACACTCATTTTTCATAAGGTTTAATTCCTCTTGCTTAGCTTTTAATTCTGCTTCTTGTTCTTCTTTTATTTCTTTGAGGGCTTGAGCATTTTTAATTTGATAAATTAGAGAAGCTGTTTTTTTATCTTGTTCCCTAAAATCCTTGCCCCCATCAAACCACATAAAACTTATGAAACCAGAACATTCTTCATTCTGAAACCAGAATCTACCTTGATTCTTGTTATAACCTCTTCCTAAAATTTCTATTTCAGAATCTGACTGTAAAATATATTTTTTCCCGTCCTCACTTTTAAATGTACGTTCCCCTATAACCGTAGCTATTACTGGTTTTTCGAAGGCTGCATATTCTTGTGCAAATAAACAATTTGATAGAGTTAGAATTAAGTAAATGAAGTATTTGTGTTGATTCATTGGTGACTTGGTAAAACGCTTGAATGTTTCTAAAAGTGGGGAGAAATAAATATATAATAATTTATTGTTATTTACTATCATTCGAATCCTTTGGATAGTCTTCACCCCTACCTAGCGGAAACAAAACAAAGTAATAAGTACAATTCCAATACCATCGTAGAATTCTAAACCATCTAGGATATTTATTTTTCTTGACCTTTTTCATTGAGTAATGTTGTACGATTGTTGTACGTTCTGTTAAACTTAATATTTAATTAGTTGATATAAAGTATATTAAGTTTATATATATTTACCCTTTGACATCTGAAAAATCGAATTCTGGAAAATCCAGACTTTTG
>TARA_R110002049_G_scaffold280687_1_pt1 | contig 13564 bp, 11 predicted proteins | sample TARA_R110002049 | Tara Oceans TARA_R110002049 (sample SAMEA4396941) | marine metagenome | biome: Polar Biome; feature: [SRF] surface water layer (ENVO:00010504); material: water (ENVO:00002006), including particulate matter (ENVO:01000060) such as... | depth 5 m | reverse complement strand
ATTGATTTTATCTAAATAATCGTCTTTTATATCCTTTTCGTAATTACGTCCTCGCTTTTTAATATTAGCCTGTAAACGTTCGGTATTTTGATATAAGTAGATGTATAAATCTGGCTTTGCAATATCCTTGTAAACTTGGTAGAACAGTTTGCGGTACAAACGAAATTCATCTTCTGGCAAGGTTACCTTAGAGAATACGAGCGACTTATTTACATCATAATCACTAACCATAAAATCTTTAAACAAATCTAATTGCGATAAATCGTCACTAATTTGTTGATAACGGTCTGCTAAAAAAGACATTTCTAATGTAAACGCATAGCGTTCTGGCTCTTTATAGAATTTTGGTAAAAACGGATTATCTGCAAATCGCTCTAATATCAATTTAGCATTAAAATCGCTAGAAATCTTATTAGATAAACTTGTTTTCCCTGCACCAATGTTGCCTTCTATGGCAATATAATTATAGTTATTAAACGTGTACGATTTCTTAGGATTTTTCAACCAAATATTAACGTGCTCAATTACAGAACTATCATTACATTCCACCAATAAGGTTTCAATAGATTTATTTAAAACAGGATGTTTAAAGTCTTTTGCAACATCCAAAAGCGGTTGCAAAACAAATTTGCGATTTTGAAGCTGTGGATGTGGAAGAATCAAGGTTTTCTCTTCGATAATTTCGTCTTCAAAAAACAAAATATCTAAATCTATTTCGCGAGACTCATAACCTTTGCTTATTTTTGATTTCCTACCTAATTCAACCTCAATAGCCTGTAGTTCTCTGAGCACCTTTTTAGGTTTAAATTCCGTTACAACACTAATACAAGCGTTATAAAAATCATCGCCTTCAAATCCAAAAGCTGGTGTTTTATAAACTTTAGAAATCTTTTTTACAGCACCTATATGTACAAAAATAGCATCAATAGCAGATTGCAAATACTGCAACTTGTTGCCTTTGTTACTTCCTAATGCTATGTGAATTGTTTTAGTCGGTTTCATCGAAGGAACAAAATAACTAAAACAATTTTTATAACTTTACCTTTACTTAAACTATTTATTAACCATTTTCAATGTCACTAAAAGACAAGCTATTAGCACAACGTATTTACCTCTTACTTGGTGGCCTTTTTATAACCTCTCTCGTAGTTTCAAATTTAATCTTTCAAAAATTCTTTTATTGGCATCCTTTCGATGTAGAGATTTTTGGTTCAAAATTATTTGAAATCTCTGTTGGTATTTTACCGTATCCTATTACGTTTCTTATTACTGATTTAATTAGTGAGATTTATGGTAAAAAACGCGCTAACGATATTGTGGTTGTTGGTATTTTTGCATCGCTATTTTCACTTTTAATTGTATATACAGCTTCAAATGCACCAGCTACAGATTGGTCTTATGTAGACAACACAATGTTTAATACCGTTTTTGGTAATACGTCTTTAGCCGTTTTTGCTAGTATGCTAACGTATTTATTTGCTCAGTTTGTAGATATTCAAATCTATCATTTCTGGAAACGATTAACCAAAGGCAAACATTTGTGGCTGAGGAATAATTTTTCTACTTGGTTTTCTCAATTTGTTGACACTTTTACTATTGTCACGTTACTTTGTAGTTTCGGAATTATAGATTGGGCCAATTTTAAAGGCTTACTAATTAGTGGCTTTTTATTTAAAGTTATAGTAGCCTTGTTAGATACACCATTTTTATACTTAGGTGTGTATTTATTTAGAAAACGTTTCAAACTAAAAGTAAATGAGGAAATAAATTTACTATAACGATTAAACAAAACATTAAAATCTTCTTAAACTTGACAACAATAGCAACTTTTATGCGGAATTTTGCGTATATATAAAAGACGCTGTTTTAAAAAACACAAAAAGACCTTATGAAGAAATTTTTAAAAATTATTGGAATCGTTTTACTCATATTTATTGCGATTCTTATAGCTATACCTTTTGCTTTAGAATCTAAAATCGATACGATTGTTCAGAATTATGCAGATGAAAATTTAAATGCCGAATTATCCTTCGATGACATCAATTTAAGCCTTATCAGTAGCTTTCCGAAAGCAGAAGTTAGCGTTGAAAATTTAAAAATCACCAATCGTGCACCTTTTGAAGGTGAAACTTTAGCAACAGCAAAATCGTTATCTTTTGAAATGGGTGTAATGCAGTTATTAAAAGGAACTGAAGACCCATTAGAAATTAACGAAATTATCGCAGACGAGCTTCTTTTGGTTATTAAAACCAATAAAATAGGTGCTGTAAACTATGATATAGTAAAAGAAAGTGAAACAGATGCTGCACCTACAGAAACAGAAAGTTCTGGTGGTTTTAGTTTTGACATTGACAACTACGAGCTTAATAATAGTGCGTTTACTTATATTGATGACACTTCTAATTTAACCTTCTATTTAACAGAAATCAACCATAAAGGAACAGGAATTTTCTCTGGTGAAAAATCTGAATTAGACACCAACACAGAGGCAAATGTGACATTTGCTATGGATAGTACTGAATATTTAAGCAACAACAGTATTAAATTAGATGCGCTAATCGATTTAGACCTAGAGCAACAGAAATATACCTTCAAAGAAAACAAAGCCTACATCAATGCATTGCCTTTAGAGTTTGATGGATATGTTCAATTGGTTGAAGCTGGCCAGCAAATAGACATCACCTTTAAGAATCCAGAAGCTTCGTTTAAAGATTTCTTAGCCGTAATACCAAAGGCTTACGCAAAAGATATTGCAAATGTAAATACTACCGGAAATTTTACAGTCAACGGAATTATTAAAGGTTTGGTTTCAGAGGAAACGATTCCAACTTTAGACATCAATTTAAATTCAAGTAATGCATCTTTTAAATATCCTGACCTTCCAAAGAGCGTTAGAAATATTACAATTGATGCTTCTGTAAAAAACACAACAGGAAACGTTGACGATACTTTTGTAAATATTGATAAACTTAATTTTCAGATTGATGAAGATGTTTTTAAGTCTGAAATTCATGTTAAAAACCTAACTAAAAACCAGCAAATTGATGCTAAATTAGATGGTGTTTTAAATTTAGCGAACATCACAAAAGCGTATCCAGTAGAATTAGAAAATGAGTTGAGTGGTATTTTAAAAGGAAACATCAATACGTCTTTTGATATGAATGCGATTGAAACAAATGCTTATCAACGCATTAAAAATGTTGGTAGTGTTTCTATTTCAGATTTTATATTCTCTTCTGAAGATATTGTAAACCCTATTCAAATTAACAAAGCCGATTTAGCCTTTAAGCCAGGAACGGTAAGTTTGAACAGTTTTGATGCTTTAACAGGAAAAAGTGATTTTTCAGCCACAGGAACTATTAATAATTTATTAGGTTTTCTATTAAGCGACAAAAAACTTGAAGGTAATTTTAATGTAAATTCTAATACGTTTGCGATTTCAGATTTTATGTCTGAGGACGAAACAGCTACAGAATCATCTAATAAAACGACTTCAGAATCAGAATCACTTAAAATTCCAGATTTTTTAGATTGTACTATAACAGCCAACGCAAAAACTGTTATTTATGACAATCTCAACTTGAAGAATGTAAAAGGTCAATTATTAATAAAAGACCAAAATGCGAATCTAAAAAATATGACCACAGATATTTTTAATGGTCAATTAGGAATTTCTGGTAATGTCTCTACTAAAGCAGCCAAACCTGCTTTTGACATGAGTTTAGCGATGCAAAACTTCGATATTTCGCAATCATTTAAAGATTTAGATATGTTGAAGGCCTTAGCGCCAATTGCAAAAGTGCTTCAAGGAAAATTAAACTCAACAATAGATGTTAGCGGATTTTTAGACGAAAGCTTTTCACCTGATTTAAGTTCAATTTCTGGTAGTGCAATCGCTGATATTTTAACTAATAATATAGATGCTGCAAATAGCCCGTTGCTTTCAAGCTTAGATAGTAAATTAAGTTTTATAGATTTTAGTAAAATAGATTTAAAAGACCTTAAAACAAAATTAAGCTTTGAGAATGGACAAGTTTCTGTAAAACCATTTACTGTTAATTATAAAGACATACCAATTGTAGTGTCTGGATCTCATAGTTTTTCGAATACAATGAATTATAGTGCTGTTTTTCAAGTACCAGCTAAATATTTAGGAAGTGATGTCAATCGTTTAATTGGAAAGATTAATGATAATGAAGTAAATAAACTTACTGTACCTGTTACGGCAAATATTGGTGGCACTTTTACAAGTCCTATTATACAAACAGATTTAACGTCTGGTGTTTCAAACTTAACGAAGCAATTAATTGAAATTGAAAAACAAAAATTAATTAACACAGGAAAAGATAAGGTTACCGATTTAATTGGTGGACTTTTAGGAGGAAACTCAAACACGACTAAAACAGATTCTACTACGACCACAAAAGAAGACACAACTAAGCAAACAGCAGAAGATAAAGTTAAAGAAGGTGTAGGAAATATTTTGGGCGGACTCTTAGGCGGAAAGAAGAAATCAAAGGACACAAAAGCACAAGACTCAACTAAAAATTAACCGTTTATCGTCAAAAACAGCTTTTTTTCGTCAAAATGTGTTAATAAACATACAATTATTTGGAAATCTAATTTATTAGGTTACATTGAAGGTTCACTAAATTTTAAATAGGATATATGAGGCAGTTAAAAATCACCAAGCAGGTTACCAACAGAGAAGACAAATCTTTAGATAAGTACTTACAGGACATCAGTAAGATTCCGTTGATAACAGCTGATGAAGAAGTGGAACTAGCACAGCTCATCAGAAAAGGTGATCAAGCAGCATTAGACAAATTAACAACAGCCAACTTAAGGTTTGTTGTATCTGTTGCAAAACAATACCAAAACCAAGGTTTAAAATTACCAGATTTAATTAATGAAGGTAACGCAGGTTTAGTAAAAGCAGCAAAACGTTTTGATGAAACTAGAGGTTTTAAGTTTATTTCTTATGCTGTATGGTGGATTAGACAAGCAATTTTACAAGCATTAGCAGAGCAATCTCGTATTGTACGTTTACCTTTAAATAAAATTGGTACTATTAATAAGATTAATAAAGCCTTTTCTCATTTAGAGCAAATAAACCAAAGACCTCCAAATGCGGACGAAATCGCACGTGAGTTAGATATTAGCGAACGTGAGGTAAAACAGTCTATGAAAAACTCTGGACGTCACTTATCAATGGATGCTCCATTAAAAGATGGCGAAACGTTTAGTTTATATGATGTTGTTAGTTCTGGTGAATCACCAAGACCTGATATGGCCTTAATGAAAGAGTCTTTAAACACTGAAGTTGAACGTGCTTTAGAAACACTTACTCAAAAGGAAAGTGACGTTATTCGTTTAAATTTTGGAATCGGAGATCAGCCACCAATGACACTAGAAGAAATTGGAAGCATATATGATTTAACGAGAGAACGTGTAAGACAAATTAGAGAAAAAGGTATTAGAAGATTAAGACATGCTAGTAAGAGTAAAATCTTAAAAACATACTTAGGCTAAAAATAAATATCTAAAAACTTGAATTAATTTTTTATTCTCAAATAGTTAGTATATATTTGCCGACCATTTGCAAGAATTAGTTAACAAAAATATTATCGATAATGATTAAAATCGAAATCAAAGAAGGAGAAAATATAGAACGTGCACTTAAGCGTTACAAGCGTAAACACAGAAATGTGCAAATTATGCAAAACCTTAGGGAATCACGTTATTTCACTAAACCTTCTGTAAAGAGAAGAAGACAAATTCAGAAAGCTGAATACATTCAAGGTTTAAGAGACGCTGAAAACGTATAGTTTTTCTCATTTATAAAATTAAGATTAAAGAGTAGCACTTGTGCTGCTCTTTTTTTATGCAAAAAATTATGCAATTCTAAATTTTCATTTTATCTTGATGAATGAAAATCTAGAACCTATCTAATTTAAAATAATAAGGAATCACCGAATAAGATTCCTATTCTCAAACCAATATAATTATGCCTGTAATAAAGTCCGTAAGAGGAAATACACCTCAAATACCAGAAGATTGCTATGTAGCAGAAAATGCAACAATTGTTGGCGAAGTTTCAATGGGAGAACAATGCAGTGTTTGGTTTAATGCTGTAATTAGAGGTGATGTCCATTTTATAAAAATAGGTAATAAGGTAAACATCCAAGATGGTGCTGTAATCCATGCTACCTATCAAAAATCACCAACAACTATTGGTAATAACGTTTCTATTGGACATAACGCTTTAGTACATGGTTGTACAATTAAAGATAATGTACTCGTTGGTATGGGAAGTATTATAATGGATGATTGTGTTATTGAAAGTAATAGCATCATTGCTGCAGGTGCTGTAGTAACAAAAAATACTATTGTAAAATCTGGAAGTATCTATGCAGGTGTGCCAGCTAAAAAAGTAAAAGATATTAGTAAGGAACTTATATCTGGAGAAATTAATCGCATTGCTAACAATTATGTAGAATACTCTAGTTGGTTTAAGGACTAATTAAATCCTAGATTTCAACATTTCAATTAATGCTTCTACAGTAGCTATTTCATTTAAAACATCTGGATTTAAAACTGTACTAAGTTGGTTCTCTTCAAGCTTTAGTACTGTTGGATATGCCAATTTCACTTTAGGGAATTTAGCTTCAAATTCGTCTTTGTGATAAAACTCCATATCAAAATGACTTTTATCTCTAAAGTTTTTCCAAGTTGAATTTTCAGAAAAGACATCATGAGTTAGAGTACATAAGCTACACTTGTAAGTTGATGGACTTAAAAGCTTGTGACCAACGTCTAGTAAAGAATTTAATGTTCCTGAAGTCGCATTATAAACAAATAGTAATTTCATACAAACTTAGTGTGTTTAATAATTAAAACCTTACTAGAAATTTAAATAGGAAACATCAAATTTACTATTTAGTATAGTATCTAAAACGCTCACATCACCATTTGAGAATAGCTTTATTCTTGGTTTTGAAACGCTACTATTTAATAAATCATTAGAAGCTAAGACGGATTGTGTTTGTTTTGCTACTGCCAAACCAGAATCTATAATTTCAACCTCACTTGGAAGCATTTTAGATAGCATAGGAATGAGATATGGATAATGCGTGCAACCTAACACTAAGAAATCTATATTCTGCTCTAGCATTGGTTTTAAATACCTTTCTAAAAGTAACTGCATCTGGCCAGAATCTACTTTCCCAGATTCAATTAATGGCACAATACCTTCACCTACTTGTTCAATAACTTTTATTCCAGAAGCATATAAATCTGTCGTTTTATGAAAAAGCTGACTACTTAATGTTCCCTTGGTTGCCAGTATACCAATAGCTTTTGTTTTTGTATTTAAAGCCGCTGGTTTTATTGCTGGCTCAATGCCAATAAATGGGATATTATAGTTCTCTCTAAGAAAATCAATAGCATTTGTTGTAGCCGTATTGCAGGCTACAACAATAATTTTACTTCCCTTGTTAATTAGAAACTCTGTGTTTTTAACACTAAGTTCTACAATTTCCTCTTTAGATTTATTGCCATAAGGTGCATTAACACTATCAGCCAAATAGATGCAATTTTCATTTGGTAAAAGCGCATGAATCTCCTTGAAGATAGATGTACCTCCAATACCAGAATCGAATATGCCAATAGGGTTATTACTCATTGTTACAAAAATAAAAAGTCGCTTAATATTAAGCGACTTTCTAATTGTTTATTTTAAAATTAGGATTACATCCCTAATTGCTTTTTTACATCTGCCATAAGATCTTTACCATCTGCTACAATAAGCATAGCTTCATCTACAACGTATTCAAAACCTTGAGCTTTAGCTACTGCCTTAATTGCATTATCAGCTTTTTCAACGATTGGCTTTAAAAGATTAAATTCTTTTTCTTGCAATTGCTTCTGAGCTTGTTGTTGGTATTGACCTAAACTTTGTTTCATACCTTCAACTTCTTGCATACGCGTCATGTTTTCTTCTTCAGTCTTAGTTTCAGCTTCAGCATTATATTGCTTATACTTTGCATCTAATTCTTTGTAAGAACCTTGTATTTCTGCTTCGTAAGTTTTACCTAACTTTTCAATTTCTGCTTGTGCAAGAGCATATTCTGGCATTGCCTTAATCAATTCTTGCTTATTAATATGAGCAATTTTCCCTTGAGCTGAAGTAAAACTAGTGGCTCCAATAAAAAGTACTGCTGTAAATAAAAGTGTTTTTAAATTTTTCATTGTCTAAATTGTATTTGTGTGTTATAAATTAATAGTTGTTTTTGTTTTTAATCATTCTTCTTTGCTTTCGCAATAGAATCGTTCTTTTTTACTTGTTTCTCACGTTCTTCACGCGCTTTCTTTCTTTGTTCTATAATTTTATCTTTTCTATCTTGTAACGCTTTTTGACGCGCTTCTCTTTCTTTTAATTTCTGTAAGCGTTTAGCTTCTGCAATTTCAGCCGCTGTAACTGACTTCTTAATACTAGTTGAATCTTTTACTACGCCTCCTTTAGCTTTTGTACTATCTATTTTAATAGATGGTCTTGCCTTACTGGTTGTATCTGTTTCTACAGTTTTTACACTTTCCGTAGATTCCGATTTTTTATTTCTAGCATCTATCGCTTTTTGGCGACGAGCCTCTGCTTCTAATCTTTTTGTTTCTCGCAATTCTTCTTGAGCTTGCTTTCTATCTGCAGCCGCTTTTTCTCTTTCTGCTCGTGCTGTTGCTAATTGCTCCTCTCGTTTTGCTTTACGGTCTTCTAATGCTTGTTGGCGATCATCTTTTGCTTCACTTACTTCGGGCACAACCTCTTCATCCTCTAACTCCTTTCGTTCTTTTTTGTTTTTTACTTGTGAGCGCTTAGATGTCCTAGTTATAGTTCTTAAAACCTGCTCGCTCATATCATAGCGTTCGGCAGAATAAAGCATAACAACATCGGCCGACTTATCAAAAACAAAATCATATTTTTTAGTTTCAGCGATTTCTTGAACTGCTGCAAAAATCTGATCTTGAATAGGCTCAATTAACTGACGCTTCTGAATCATTAAATCACCATTTGGACCAAATCGTTTTTGTTGGTAATCTAAAATTTCAGCTTCTTCAAAAGAAATATCTTCAAAACGTTCGTCATACAATTCTTTAGTTAAAAGCACACTTTCGTTATCGAGTTCTTTCTTCTTTTGCTCAATTGCATTTAATTTAGTTTCTATTTCAGATTTCCAATTTTGAACTTTTTTGTCAAGTTGCGAAGAAGCCTCTTGATATTCTGGTACATTTTGTAAAATGTATTCCGTATCAATATAACCTATTCTAACGCCACGCTGTGCATTTGCATTAAAGCTCAACAACCCTATTATTAATAAAAAAAGAACTTTGAATTTCATCATTTTTGTTTTCATGTTTTGAGACATTTTATTTGTAATACTAAACGTGTTACTCTTTTAGTGCTACTAATCCTCAAATTTAACGAAATATATTCTTAAAAATTTTAACACGCGATGAATTTCTTATTAAGCTATTAGAAAATATCGTGCCAAACTTAAAATTGTTGACCAATTATAAAGTGAGTTTCCCAGTTTTTAACTGTTGCTCCATAAGGAGATTCATCAAACGCATGGCCAAAATCTATACCAAGTAAACCAAAAGCTGGCATAAATATTCTTAAACCAAAACCTGCCGATCGCTGAAGGTTAAATGGGTCAAAATCTTTAAAATTATTAACAGAACTACCTGCTTCTAAGAAAGTTAAAGCATAAATTTTTGCTTGCGCACCTAAAGTAATAGGATAACGCAACTCTAATGAGAACTTATTATATATAGATCCACCATCTGTATCTGATAATGATTGATTAGGATAACCACGTAACTGCACAACCTCTCTACCATCTAAAGAGTAATTTGCTAAACCGTCACCACCAACAAAGAATCTTTCAAAAGGAATTACACCTCTATCATTGTTATATGCTCCTAGGAACCCAAATTCTACACTTGGTCTTAAAACGAATTTTTTAGTTAGTGACTGATACCATTCTGCCTTAAATTTTACTTTATAGAATTCTAACCACTTAAAACGCTCTTGATCAATTTCAGCAATTCTATCAAGATCATCTGCATCTGACGCATCTAAACCATCTCTTTCATCTATCAATGACTTATAATCAACACCATTTACTAATGAATATGGAAACGAAAATTTTGCAGAGACACTAAAACTAGAACCTCCCGTTGGGAAAATTGGATCCACTCTAAGGTCACTTCGACTTAAACCAACCGTATATGAAAGGTTATTAGATGTACCGTCTCCAAATGTAAATAAACTAGTTGTATAGTTATTTAGGTTATAATGTTGAAAGCTTAATGCTTGTGATAAAACAAAATAATCATCTGGCTTAGAAAGCCTAGTAGACAAACCTAAAGTTAAACCTGTAATATTAAAACTTCTCTCTTTATTTGCTCTACCTGTACTTGAATCGTATAAAAATTGCTTAGAGTGCGACAAAGAGGTTGACATTTGGTAAGGTTTTTTACCTCCAAGCCAAGGCTCACTAAATGAAAAACTATAAGTCTGGAAGTACTGACTTGCTTGAAGTCTTAATGCTAAACTTTGTCCATCTCCTCTTGGAACTGGCTTATATGCATCTTTCTTAAATATATCTTTTATTGAAAAGTTATTGAATGACAACCCTAATGTACCAATGAAGCCACCACCACCATAACCACCTTGCAGTTGTATTTGACTTGAACCTTGTTCTACAACAGAGTATTCAACATCTAAAGTTCCATCCACAGGATTTGGATTCTTAATATTAGGAACTATTTGCTGTGCATCAAAAAATCCAAGTTGTCCTAACTCTCTAATTGTTCTAATAATATCAGACTTTTTATATAATTGACCTGGACGTGTTCTAATCTCTCTATAAACAACATGGTCATTAGTAACATCATTACCTACTATAGTAACATTATTAAAATATGCTGGTTTACCTTCTGAAATACGAATTTCCATATCTATAACATTACCCTCAGCACTTACCTCAACTGGATTTATTGTTGAGAACATGTAACCGTTATTTTGGTATGCATTGGTAATATCTTGAGCATCTGGATTAGTATCATCTGCAATACGCTCTCTTAATTCCACGCCATTATAAGTATCACCTTCTTTTATACCTAATAGAAGTCCTAACTGTCTATCCGAATATACTGTATTACCAACAAAAGTAATTTTACCGAAGGTATATTTTTCCCCCTCTTCTACTTTAATATCTAGACTAATTGTTTTTTTATCTAAATAAGAAATAGAATCAGAAATAACTCTAGCATCTCTATATCCATTCTCTTTATAATAATCTACCAGACTTACTAAATCTGCTCTAAAATCGTCTTCGATATATTTAGAACGCTTTAACAAACGTAAAGGACTAAAACTTTTTTGCTTCGTGTTTTTCATTGCTTTACGAAGCTTTTTGTCAGTTATTTTCTCATTACCTTCAAAATTAATAGACTTTATTTTTACTTTCTGTCCTTTATTAATATCAATAAGCATATTTACACGCTCTTTTTCAACTGAATCAAGAACCTGTGAAGTTGTTATTTTGACTTTAGTATTTAAAAATCCTTTCTTTCTATATTTATTAGTTAGGTAATTCTTTGTAGTTGCAATGAGGTTTTCGGTAACTTTCGTTCCGGCTTTTAGCTTATTTTCAGCAATAACCTCATCTTTTTTACCTTTCTTAATACCTTCTATAGTTAGATCTTTCAATTCTGGTAAATCACTTAAATTAATTTCTAAATTAGCAGTGCTACCGTCTATATCTGTAACATAAATATCTATGCTACTAAATAGATTAGACTTCCATAAAGTCTTTACTGCATTGGCTATTTTTTCACCACCAACCTGAATTTCTTCATCCTTTCTAAGTTTAGAATAGGCAATAATTGTTTGTGCACTAAAATTAGTGTTACCTGTTACTTTAATCTCTTTGATTAAATAGGTTTCTCCACCTTCAACTTGTGCATTACTGTTAAATGAAATTGTAAAGAGGAATACAGTACAAAAAAGTTTTATAATTGACTTCAATACTGAATTATTAGGTAAGTTGTTCGCTTGTTTTTCCAAATCTTCGTTCTCTGTTTTGATAGTTTATGATTGCCTCATATAAATTCTCTTTTTTAAAATCTGGCCATAAAATATCTGTAAAATATAATTCCGCGTAGGCTATCTGCCAAAGCAAAAAGTTACTGATACGTTGTTCTCCGCTTGTGCGAATAAGCAAGTCTACGTCTGGTAAATTTTGCGTGTAAAGATGCTTATTAATAATTGATTCGTCAATACTTTCAGAAGAAATTATATTATTTTTAACTTTAACTGACAATTCTTTAACAACATTAACAATTTCTTCACGAGAACCATAGCTCAACGCCAAGGTTAATGTCATATTTGTATTATTTTTTGTCTTTTCTATAACTTCTAACAGTTCTTTATGAGCTTTTTTTGGCAAATCATTTAAACAACCAATTGCATTAAGTTTAATACCGTTGTCTTGTAAAGTCTTAATCTCTTTCTTTAGTGATTTAACTAAAAGTTTCATTAAAGTTTGAACTTCTAGCTTTGGTCTATTCCAGTTTTCTGTAGAAAAGGCATATAGTGTTAGGTTTTTAATACCTAGTTCTGCACTGGCTTCGACGGTTTGCCTTACTGATTTGGTACCGTTTTCATGACCAATAGCCCTTATTAAACCTTGTTGCTTAGCCCAACGTCCATTGCCATCCATTATAATTGCAACATGTTGAGGAAGTTTATCTTTATTTATTTGTTCTTTTATGCTCATTTTAAAAATTACAATAGCAAGGTCGTCGACCAAAGGTGTAAGTTAATGTAAATCCGGTAAACATATACCAATCATTATTATTAGTATTCCCAAAACTGTACTGTTCTCTGAATTCTCCATCTGGCACGCTTCCATCTAATTCATCAGAAAATGTATAACGTGCTCCTATTTCACCTGCTAAAATTAAATGATTAGATATATTTGTTTTATAACCCAATGCCATAGGAATACCAAAAGCCCAACTATTTGTATTTTCTGATATAATTTGACCTGTTTCTGAAAAATAAAAATTATCGTGATTGGCCACAGAAATACCCGAATACAAATAAGGTGTACCTTTCATTCCGCTTGTATGCAAATCGAAATCTAAAAATGTAAATTCCATACCTGCAGATATCTCTATTATACTTGTATTAAACTCATAACCACGCTCTACTCTTCTAGCATCATCAGATTTTCCGTCAACACCTTTTAAGTCCGTAAAAATGACAGAAGCTCTAAATGAATGTCTTGGGCTTCTGTTCCATTTTACTAATGCACCAAAAGCAGGTTGATTTGGTGCAATATATTTACTAGAACCAACATCACCAATAAAGTTACTTCCACCAGCAAAGATACCAACCTCATAAATTTGAGCATCAGCAGTATTAATGATAAAAGTACCTAATAAAAAAAGAAAAAAATACCTCATAAATTTTTCAAAGTTTGCAAATATAACAATT
>TARA_R110002049_G_scaffold68060_2_pt1 | contig 13569 bp, 9 predicted proteins | sample TARA_R110002049 | Tara Oceans TARA_R110002049 (sample SAMEA4396941) | marine metagenome | biome: Polar Biome; feature: [SRF] surface water layer (ENVO:00010504); material: water (ENVO:00002006), including particulate matter (ENVO:01000060) such as... | depth 5 m | reverse complement strand
TTTCAAACACCAATTGAAGCGACAAAACAAGCTGTAGAAAATGATGTTCATATATTAGGAATTTCTTCTTTAGCTGCAGGTCATAAAACATTAGTTCCACAAGTTATAGCTGAGTTAAAAAAACATGAAAGAGAAGATATCATGGTAATTGTTGGTGGTGTTATACCTGCACAAGATTATCAGTTTTTGTTTGACGCAGGAGCTGTTGGAGTCTTTGGCCCAGGAACAAAAATAGCACAAGCTGCCATAGATATGTTAACTATTTTAATAGATAGTGTTATAGAATAATATATAACATTTAAACAATAAAAAGGGAGTAATTAACTATTACTCCCTTTTATTATTTATTTATTATTGAACATAATATTTTCTGATTCTGAGAAATTTTCTTCAGGAATCTTATTAAAAAACTCCAAGACTTCAGTTTCATTCGTGTTTCCATAAGGAACTAAAATTGTTCCTTTCGTGTTATTTTTAGTTTCAATTACATATAATAAAGACATGTCAGAAGGATTACTATTACCTTCGTATCTATGTTTTGCCACCACCATAATTTCATTTGGCGAATAATTTGTATTTGTTTTATTCTCAATTAAAACATTATCTCTTACTCGATAACTATTAACGTAACCTTCCTCCTCGTATTTTCTTATAAAATTTAATTCGTTTGTGCTTTCATTGTTCATAATATGCGTTTTAAATTTCCACTAAATTAATAATACATTTCTCTCCTACTGAACTCAATCAACTTAAATACGAACTCAAATAAAAGCAAATTCAATAGAGTTAACTTTTATAGTATTAACGATAACCTTTAACTGTGTAATCAACTAAATTTGTTTAAAACAATATAACATGGCAATTTTAGGAAACATCATAAAAGGAATTATTAGTTTAACTGATACTTTCTCAACAGAAAAAAATCATATAGAAGCACAGAAAGAAGTTCTAAATAACCTTTTAGAAACTGCCAAAGAAACACAGTTTGGAAAAGCTTATAGTTTTGAAAACATTCTAATTAAAGAAAATCTACAAACATCATTTGCAAAAGAAGTTCCTTATTTTGATTATAATTCTTTAAATGAAAAATGGTGGTATAAAATTCATAAAGGTGAAGAAGATGTTACTTGGCCAGGAACTCCTTCTTATTTTGCATTAAGCTCTGGTACCACTGGAAAAGCTAGTAAAAAAATTCCTGTTACAGACGAAATGATTGCTGCAATTAAAAGCTCTGGAATAAAACAAGTTACCTCTTTAAATAATTTTGATTTACCCGCAGATTTCTTCGAAAAAGATATTATGATGTTGGGTAGCTCTACAGATCTTGCTGAAAAAGACGATCATTTAGAAGGTGAAATTAGTGGAATTAGCGCTAGCAATATTCCTTTTTGGTTTAAAGGATATTATAAACCTGGAGAAGAAATTGCAAAAATTGAAGACTGGGATGAAAGAGTACAACATATTGCAGAAAATGCTAAATCTTGGGATATTGGTGCTTTAAGTGGAATACCAGCTTGGATAGAACTAATGATGCAAAAAGTTATAGAACACCATAATTTGGAAAACATTCATGAGATTTGGCCAAATTTAACAATTTATACCTCTGGTGGTGTCGCTTTTGGTCCGTATGAAAAAAGTTTTAAAGCACTTTTAGGAAAACCAGTAACTGTTATAGATACCTACTTAGCTTCTGAAGGTTATATTGCCACACAAGTAAGACCAGAAACAGAATCTATGCAGCTAAATACAGACAATGGTATTTATTTTGAATTTGTTCCTATGAACCCAGATTATATAAATGAAGATGGTTCTTTAAAACAAAATTCTCCTTCATTTACTTTAGATGAAGTAGAAATTAATAAAGATTATATTTTAATTATTAGTAATGTTAGTGGGGCTTGGAGATATTTAATTGGAGACACAATTGAATTTACGGATGTAGAAAGAGCAGAAATTAAAATTACTGGTAGAACAAAATTCTTCTTAAATACTGTAGGTTCTCAATTATCTGTTAATAAAATGGATGACGCTATAAAGCATTTAGAAGAAAAATTTTCAACTAAAATAACAGAATATACAATTTGTGCAAAAAGATTTGAAGATGGAGAATTTTATCATTCTTGGTATTTAGGTTCAGATTTAAAAGAAGATAATGCAACAATTGCAAACCAATTAGACAACTTTCTAAAAGATGCAAACAAAAATTATAAAGTTGCAAGAAGTAAAGCTTTAAAAGGTGTAAAAGTAAATGTAATTTCAGTTGAAAAATTTCATGATTGGAATGATAGCAATAAGAAAAAAGGAGGGCAAGTAAAAATGGAACGTGTAATGAAAGAGGAAAAATTTGCCAACTGGGAATCATTCATCAACAATAATAATTCTAAATAAACACTAAAATGAAAACATCAGATATAATTATAAAATCATTAGAAAACGAAGGAGTAGAATATATTTTTGGTTTACCTGGTGAAGAAAATTTAGACGTTTTAGAATCTATTAGAAAATCTAATAAAATAAAATTAGTACTTACTAGACATGAACAAGGCGCTGGTTTTATGGCTGCAACGTATGGTAGATTAACAGGTAAACCAGGAGTTTGCATGTCTACTTTAGGACCTGGAGCCACAAACTTAATGACACCAGCTGCTTATGCTCAATTAGGTGCAATGCCAATGGTTATGCTTACCGGTCAAAAACCAATTAAAGAAAGTAAGCAAGGAAAGTTTCAAATTGTAGACATTTTAGAAATGGTGAAACCTCTTACTAAGTTTTCTAAACAAGTAACTTACGGTAAAAATGCTACTGCATTAATTAGAGAAGCTTTTAGAGTTTCTCAAGAAGAAAGACCTGGTGGTGTGCATTTAGAAATTCCTGAAGATGTTTCTAAAGAATTGGTAGAAAAACCTCATTTTTTTGACGTTTTAAGCTCTAAAATTCCTTCTGCCAATTTAGATTCTATAGAAAATGCAAAAAAAATGATTCTTTCAGCCAAAAAACCGCTTCTACTTATTGGTGCTGGTGCTAACAGAAAAAGAGCATGTAAAGCTTTAACTAACTTTGTAAATGAACTACAAATTCCATTTTTTAATACGCAAATGGGAAAAGGAATTATCGATGAAAGAAACCCGCTTTATCTAGGAACTGCAGCATTGTCTTCAAATGATTTTTTACATGAGGCAATCAATAATTCAGATTTAATAATAAATGTAGGACATGACACTATAGAGAAACCTCCATTTATAATGGAAGCTTCAGATAATCGAAAAGTAATTCATATCAACTTTTTTACAGCCGAAATTAATGAAGTTTATTTTCCGCAATTAAACGTTATTGGAGATATTGCAACTAGTATAAAAAAACTAACGAAAGAATTAAAATCTAATGCAAAAAAATGGGATAACCATTTTTTCCTAAAGGTTAAAGAAAACGTTACCAATCATTTATCAAAATACGAAGAAGACAATAGATTTCCTATTTTACCACAACGAATAGTAAAACTTACTAGGAATATTTTACCAGAAGATGGAATTGTTACTTTAGATAACGGAATTTATAAAATATGGTTTGCTCGAAATTTTCCAGCATATTCACAAAACACCTTACTTTTAGATAATGCCTTAGCAACTATGGGTGCTGGTTTTCCTTCAGCAATAATGGCAAAAGAATTAAATCCCGAAAAAAAAGTTATTTCTATAAATGGCGATGGAGGTTTTATGATGAATTCGCAAGAACTAGAAACCGCCGTTAGAATGAATTTAGATTTGGTAGTTATTATTCTAAACGATAATGCATATGGTATGATAGAATGGAAACAAGAAGGCGAAGGATTTCCTAAATTTGGTTTAGAGTATAAAAATCCTGACTTTGTAAAATATGCTGAAAGCTTTGGTGCTTATGGTTATAGACCAACTTCTGTGAAAGATTTTGAAGAAATACTAACAACAACATTAAATTCTAAAGGAGTACATGTAATAGATTTAGCGGTAGATTATTCTCTAAATCACGAAATATTAAATGTATTGCTTAAAGAAAATTCAAAAAAATAAATATTATGAACACAACAACCACAATAAACCCAACTACTGAAGAAGAAATTAAAAGTTATGACAGAATTTCTGAAAAAATAGCAAAAGAAAAAGTTGCAAAAGCAAACGAGGCATATAAATCTTGGAAAAAAACAAGCTTTAGTGAACGTTCTAAATTAATGCTAAAACTTGCTACAATTTTTGAAGAAAACAAAGAAGAATACGCACAATTAGCAACACTAGAAATGGGAAAAGTTATTTCTCAGTCTAGAAAAGAAATAGAAAAGTGCGCTTTAATTTGTAGATATTATGCAAACAATATAGAAGAGTTATTAGCAGATGAAGTTATAGAAACAGAAGCTTCCAAAAGTTATGTTACTTTTCAGCCTTTAGGAGTAACATTGGCAGTTATGCCTTGGAACTTTCCTTTTTACCAAGTAATTCGTTTTGCAGCACCAGCTGTAATGACTGGTAATACTGGTGTTTTAAAACACGCCTCTAATGTACAAGGTTGTGCTTTTGCTTTAGAAGACGCATTTAAAAAAGCAGGTTTTCCAGAAGGTGTTTTCACAAATTTAAACGTGTCATCAGATCATATAAAAGCTATTATAGAAGATAAAAATATAATAGCAGTAACCTTAACTGGTAGTGAGCCTGCAGGACGTTCTGTTGCAAAAATAGCTGGAGAAAATTTAAAGAAAACAGTTTTAGAATTAGGTGGTAGTGATGCATATATTATTTTAGATGATGCAGATTTAGAAAAGGCTACAGATTTAGCAACATTTGGAAGGTTACAAAATAACGGACAAACATGTATTGCCGCAAAACGTTTTATTGTTTTAGAAGAAATTTATGATGATTTTATAAAATTATTCTCTAAAAAAATGGAAGAAGCTAAAATGGGTATTCCTACAGATGAAGATGTTTATTACGGACCTATGGCTAGAGTAGATTTAAGAAATGAAATTCATGAGCAAGTAGAAAAAACCATAAAACAAGGTGGAAATCTAATTATAGGAGGAAAAATACCTGATAGAAAAGGAGCATATTATCCTGCAACCATTTTAGCAGATTTAAAACCAGGAATGACAGCCTTTGATGAAGAACTTTTTGGGCCAGTTGCATCTGTTATAAAAGCAAAAAATGAAGAAGAAGCCATAGAACTTGCTAACAATTCTACTTTTGGATTAGGTTCTGGTGTTATTACTGGAAATAGCGACAGAGGAGAAAAAGTTGCGCTACAATTAGAAGCAGGAAACAGTTTTGTAAATAAATTAGTAGTTTCAGACCCTAGAATGCCATTTGGTGGAATTAAAAATAGTGGTTATGGAAGAGAGCTTTCTAATTATGGAATTAGAGAGTTTGTAAACACAAAATCTATTTGGATAGATTAAAGTACAAAATTAACTCAAAAACAAAAGATAAAAAATCCAATTTAAAAAGTTGGATTTTTTTATATGTTAAAAGTAAATTTTCATCATTATAAAACTTAAAATATTTTGTAATTTGCACTACTATTTTTTCTTCAAAAAAAGAAAGTCTAAAACCTAAAAACCAAAACTTTATGTCTTTCACAAGAACACTAGAAAAGCTTAAAATACTTGCAGACGCAGCTAAATATGATGTTTCTTGTTCTTCTAGTGGAAGTAAAAGAGCAAACACAAATAAAGGTTTAGGAGATGCTACAGGAATGGGAATTTGCCATTCTTACACAGAAGATGGGCGCTGTGTTTCTTTATTAAAAATATTATTAACTAATCATTGTATTTTTGACTGCGCTTACTGTGTTACAAGAAAAAGTAATGATGTAAAACGTGCTGCTTTTAAAGTACAAGAAGTGGTAGATTTAACAATAAACTTTTATAGAAGAAATTATATAGAAGGTTTGTTCTTAAGTTCTGGTATTTTTAAAAGTGCAGATTACACAATGGAACGCTTAGTGGCAGTGGCTAAAAAACTAAGACTAGAAGAGAACTTTAATGGCTATATTCATTTAAAATCAATTCCAGGAGCTTCAGATGAATTAATGCGAGAAGCTGGTTTGTATGCAGATAGATTAAGTGTTAATATAGAAATACCTACAAAATCTGGCTTAAAACTATTAGCTCCAGATAAAAATTTTGAAGATTTTATTAAACCAATGGAAAAGGTTAAAAATGAAATTATTCAATATAAATCAGAAAAGAAACTTATAAAAAGTACACCAAAATTTGCTCCTGCAGGTCAAAGTACACAAATGATTGTTGGCGCTAGTGGAGAAAACGACTTTCAAATTCTAAAAACAGCAGAACATTATTACAAAAACTACAATCTAAAAAGAGTTTACTATTCTGGTTATGTACCAATTAGCCTAGATAATCGTTTACCTAAAATTGGTACAGAAGTACCTATGCTAAGAGAAAACAGGCTGTATCAATCAGATTGGTTAACCCGTTTTTATGGTTTTCAAACTAATGAAATTGTAAATCTTCAACATCAAAATTTAGACTTAGACATAGATCCTAAATTAAGTTGGGCTTTAAGAAATTTACATGAATTTCCTGTAGATATAAATACGGCAAGTAAAAGAATGTTAGCTAGAATACCAGGAGTTGGTATGAAATCTGTTTCTAAAATATTAATGGCTAGAAAGTATAGAAGGCTAAATTGGGATCATCTAAAAAAAATAGGAATAGCCTTTAATAGAGCACAATATTTTTTAGTCTGCGACAGTAAAAACTATGAAAGAAGAGATTTAACGGCAGAAAAATTAAAAGCTACAATTCTTAAAAACTCTAGTAGTAAATATGATAAAATGTTAAGTCCTCAATTAAATTTATTTACATAAAATGCAAGCCAGAACCTTAATTTATGATGGCTCTTTTGAGGGATTTTTAAGCTGTGTCTTTTATGTTTTTGAATATAAATTGACAAATGTTACTATTCAGAATGAATATTTGGTGCAAAATGAAATATTTGCTAAAAATGAAAACATAATTACAGATAAAGAAAAATCGGATAGAGTTTGGAAAGGGTTAAAGACCAAAACTGCAGCAATAACTACAACAAAAATTTATTATGCGTTTTTAAGTGAACAAATTGGTGTAGAAAATATTTTGTTAGACTACATAGAATACATTTTTAAAAGTAAGGTAAAAGTAGATACTGATTTTACACATGCTAGTGTTTTAAAAACTTCTAAAATAGCAAAAAATGTTAGTAGAGAAAAGCATAGAATGGAAGCTTTTGTAAGATTTAGATTAACAAAAGATGAAATTTATTTTGCTAACATAGAACCAGATTTTAATGTTTTACCATTAATTTCTAAGCATTTTAAAAATAGATATGCAGATCAGAAATGGGTTATTTATGATATAAAAAGAAACTATGGTTTGTATTATGATTTAAATAAATTAGAAATTATGCAAATGAATTTCCCTAAGAATTTCGACTTTTCTAAAACAGATAAAAACTTTTTTGCTGAAGAAGAGTTTGAATTTCAAGAGTTATGGCAAAACTATTTTAAAAGCACCAATATTACAGAAAGAAAAAACATGAAATTACATATTAGACATGTTCCTAAACGATATTGGAAATATTTAAGCGAAAAACAACCTTAATGTTCTTTATCAATTAAATTGATTTTAAGTTATTTCTTTCTTCAACTAAAACCATAATTTCTTCAGGAGAAAGATAATATCTCTTAATTCGTTTTTTGTAAACTTCAGAAATATCTGCATTGTTTAAAATAAAGTCTTTCGTTTTTAAAATATAAGATTCCATTTTATGTTTTACAGCAAAACTATCTGCTGCTCTTTCTGCTGCAACAATATGGTTATCTGAAAAAAGATATTTTAATCCGAACCAAATTAAATTCAATTTACTTCTACCTTGATAATCCATTACATGACCTAGTTCATGCCCAATCCAACCAATAAAAACATCTGTTGGTATGTCTTTTGTAGAAAATTCTTTATTAGAAATTTTAATTTTTTCGCTAATTAAAATTAGAAATTTTCTATTTTCTTTCGACTTAAAAAAACTATCAAAAGTTGGTCTAGCTTGCATTGTAGACTTTTTAATATTCTTCTTAAACTTAAACTCTATATGTATATTTTTTAACTGCGGATAATAATTTAATGCAGTTTCCACCTCATCCTTTATAGATTTTGGTACTATATGATAATCAGACATAAATTTTATGATTTTTTTTTAAATTTTAATACATAAATATACCGCTATCTAGAAGTTCATTTGTGCTTTTATGCTTAAATTTGTAACTCTTTTAAAAAGCACTTCAAAAGGATGAAAAAATTATTAAATTTCCTCTATTCTACTCGCTTAATGGCGGTTTTATTTTTCTTATTTGCAACAGCAATGGCTATTGCTACTTTTATAGAAAACGATTATGGTACACAAACCTCAAAAGCACTAATTTATAATGCTTGGTGGTTTGAAGCAATTATGATTTTCTTTGTAATTAATTTCTTTGGAAACATTTTTAGATACAAATTGTACAAAAAAGAAAAATGGCCAGTACTAATGTTTCATGCGGCTTTTTTGTTAGTTTTAATTGGCGCAGGAATAACTCGTTATTATGGTTACGAAGGAATTATGTTGATTAAAGAAGGAGAAACTACCAATAAGTTTTTATCTGAAACTACTTATTTAAATGCTATTGTAGATGATGGTAATTCTCAAAAACCAGAAATAAATGCTCAAATAATGCTTTCTGCATGGGGTAAAAACTCATGGTCTTATTCAGATTCATTTAGAACAAAAGACAATAATATCGATTTTAAATTTGAATTAGTAGACTATATTCCTTGGGCAGAAAAGAAATTAGTAGAAGATGAAAATGGTGAAGAACATTTATTCTTTGTAGAATCTTCTGAAGGAACACGTCATGAACACTGGATTAAGAAAGGAACTATTCAAAACATACATGGAATTTTAGTTGGCTTTGAAGCTGAGAACAACAATGCTTCTATAAACTTTACAAACAAAGACGGTGCTTTAAAAATGATTTCTAAAGATAATGGAGATTGGTTTAGAATGGCAGATCAAAAGAAAGGAACTGTTGTTAAAGACTCTCTTCAGAATTTTCAATATTTAACATTACACAACATTGGTGAACTACAATTTGTTATACCAAGACCAGCAGAAAAAGGAATAATGACTACAGTTAGTGGTCCAAAAAGCGATAAAGTTTTGGATGTTATTCTTGTTGATATTACAGCAAATAATGAAACTAAAAGAATAGAATTAAAAGGAGGAAAATTTAATTCTGATGGATCTAAAGAAGTATCTGTTGGTGGTTTAAATTTTAGAGTTTTGTATGGCGCTAAGATTTTAGAAACTCCTTTTAATATTAAATTAAATGATTTTCAATTAGATAAATATCCTGGTTCAGAAAGTGCTGCTGCATATGCAAGTGAAGTTACTGTTATAGATCCAAAAGAAACTTTCGATTATAGAATTTTTATGAATCATATATTAGACCATAGAGGTTATAAATTTTTTCAAGCTAGTTACGATTTATCAGGAGAAAAAGAAGAAACACATTTATCTGTTAATCATGATTTCTTGGGAACTTTTGTAACTTATTTAGGATATTCCTTATTATACACTGGTTTAATTTGTATTCTTTTTGCAAAAAACACTCGTTTTCATGATCTTAAAAAAGGATTAACAAAAATTAGAAAGAAGAAATTAACAATGTCTATTATAGCCACTTTATTTCTATCTAGTTTCACTTTTGGGCAACACGCAAATAATCATCAACCAAATAAAATTACTACTCAACAAATAGATTCTATTTTACAAGCCAATATGGTAGATGCAGAGCATGCAGAAAGCTTTAATAAATTGGTTATACAAGATAATGGTAGAATGAAACCAGCGCATACTTTTGCTTCTGAGTTGGTGAGAAAAGTAAGCAAAACAGAGAAATTTAAAGATATGGAACCTAGCCAGGTTTTATTATCTATTATAGAAAACCCAAGACTTTGGTTTGAAGTTCCTGTTATTTATTTAGAAAAAGGAAATAAAAAAATTAGAAAACTTATTGGCGTAGAAGAAACAACTGAATATGCAGCCTTATCTGATTTTATAACACCTGTTGGAATTTATAAAATAGAAAAGAAAGTTGCAGAAGCCCAAAAGACAAAAATAAAAGATAAATTTCAAAAAGATTTAATTAAAATTGATAAAAGAATTGGTTTATTATATTCTGCTATTGGTGGTGGAATTCTAAAAATCTATCCAATTCCTGGTGATGAAAATAATACATGGGTTTCGCAACCAGAAACCTCTGTAGCTAATTTTAAAGGAACAGATTCTGTTTTTGTTCGTCAGTCTTTACCTGTATACATTCAATTTTTACAGAAAGCTAAAAAAACAAACGACTATTCTGAAGCAAACAAAATTTTAGATGGAATTAAAACATTTCAACAAAAATTTGGTTCAGAAGTAATACCTACAGAGAAGAAAATAGATTTAGAGATCTCGTATAATAAAATTCAACCATTTCAGTTACTTTCTAAATATTATGGTTTTTTAAGTCTCTTTTTAGTAATATTTGTTGTTTGGCAAATATTTAATTCTAAAAAATGGATTAATTCAGCAGTAAAAATACTATCAATTGCTGTTCTTGGTTTATTTATTTTACATACATTAAGTTTAATTTCTAGATGGTATATTAGTGGTTATGCTCCTTGGAGTAATGCCTATGAATCTATAATTTTTGTTGCATGGGCTACAATGTTATTTGGTCTTTTTATGGGAAGAAAGTCTGCGTTAACAATTACTGCAACTACTTTTTTAGTAGCAATTACATTAGGTTTTGCACATCAAAACTGGCTAGATCCAGAAATTGCTAACTTGCAACCAGTTTTAAATTCTTGGTGGCTTTTAGTACATACTTCTATAATTGTTGCTAGTTATGGACCTCTTTCTTTAGGAATGATTTTAGGAATATTTGCTCTTTTATTAATGGTTTTTACCAATGATAAGAACAAAAAGAAAATGGATTTAAATATTAAAGAAATTACTATTATTAACGAAATGGCTGTTACTGTTGGTTTAATAATGTTAACCATTGGTAACTTCTTAGGCGGAATGTGGGCTAATGAAAGTTGGGGACGTTATTGGGGTTGGGACCCTAAAGAAACTTGGGCTTTAATTTCTATTATGGTGTATGCTTTTGTTTTACACATGCGTTTAATACCAGGTTTACGTGGTAGATATACTTTTAATTTATGGACAATAATTGCATACGCATCTATTATGATGACTTATTTTGGAGTAAATTTCTACTTATCTGGACTACACTCTTATGCTAGTGGAGATAGAGTTATTACACCAACTTCTATTTATTATTCTGTAGGTTTTGTAGTAATTTTAGGAACCTTTGCTTTTATTAAATATAGAAAATATTATAAAAAATAATTTTAAAGAGAAGTAACTAAATATTTTCATAAGAAAATGTATTTTTGCTTCTCAATCATCAACCTTAACACCTCGGTTTTATCGAGATTTCAAAAAGAAAAACAGTATATGTTTCATAAAAATATTAAATTAATTTTAGCAGGTTTAATTTCAGTTTGGGCAATTTATCAATTTACCCTAGGAAATATTATGAACGGAATTTCTATCTTATTATTGGCAGGAATTTTTGTTTTATTCTATTTTAAAAACGAATTTATTTTATTAGCTTTTTTACAATTACGTAAACAAAATTTTGAAGGAACTAAAAAATGGTTAGATTATATTAAGAACCCTGAAACTGCTTTAATTGTAAAGCAACAAGGTTATTATAACTATTTACACGGTATCATGTTAAGTCAGAAAAACATAACACAATCTGAAAAATACTTGCGTAAAGCTGTAAAATTAGGCTTAGCTATGGATCATGATTTAGCTATGGCAAAATTACAGTTAGCAGGAATAGCAATGACTAAAAGACGTAAGCGTGAAGCTACTAATTTAATGGCAGAGGCCAAGAAATTAGATAAACATGGTATGTTAAAAGACCAAATGCAAATGATGAAACAACAAATGAAAAAGATCTAAACTTCTTTTAGATTTATTCTTAGACATAAAAAAATCCGATGAAAATTAACTTTCATCGGATTTTTTATTTGTTAAAGATAACGCCTACGCTACTTAATTCTTGTTAGCGTTAAATCTTCATTGTATTTTAAAATAAATAAACCTTTATTTTCTGTAGTCTTAAAAATCTTACTAGTATAATCAAACTTACTCTCTACTCTATAAGAATAGCCATCATCAAAAGTAGATTTTAAACTCTTTCCAGAAGCTAAACGAACTAAAACATCATATGTTACATCAAAACCTTTTGTTGCGTAATAAGAAGGCAAAGTACCATTCTTAGCTAAATATTTTTTATTAAAGTCCATTGCTTTAAAAGAATCTTCTCTAATATACTCTTCACTAACATAAGTAAAACCTAATTGTGCTAGTTTAAGGTTATCTACCTTATCATAAGTACTTGTTTTATCAAAAGTAAAAACTGTAGCTGTTGTATTTACTGGCAAACTAATTAAACTATTTATTGCACTGGCTACAACAATTTTATCGCTTGTTGTCATCACCACAATATTTTTCATATCTGGTTTTAAAACGTCTGTAAATTTAGCTTTCTTAATATAACCATCTACAGGTGTAATAACACTAACGCTGTTTATAGAATCGTGAGATTTAAGAATTTCTTTAATCTTAGTAGAATTATAATTAGAATCTGCCTTACCATCTCCAACAATTATAATATTACCTTCATTCAAATTTTCACTAATATACTCTAACAGTTTATCTCTAAATAAGTCTTTATTAGGAGATGTTTTTACAATTCTTTTTGATGTAAATTTTGACTGTTTGTTAGAATATACAGGAAAAACTATTGATGTATTAACTTCTTCTGCTAAATATTGAACTTCCTCAGAATATAAAGGACCAATAATAACGTCGTTATCTTTTAAGTTATTATCTGCTATAATAGTTTTTAGTTGCGTACTGTTTCTTCCAGTATCAAAAACATCTATATTTAGCTTTACACCTTGTTTTCTAAGAGAATCTATTGCTATTTCTGCACCTAAATAAAAATCTGTTACAATATTAGATAATCTACTATTATCAAAAATTTCATTTGCAGAACGAGACTCTAATTCTGATGCTCTAAAAGGAAGCATTATTGCTGCTTTTATAGAAATACCCTCTTCTATTTCATCTTTATAAAGTAAATTTTCTTCTTCTATAACATCTTCTATTGGCATTATTTTAATAAACTGCCCTAGTTTTAGACCTTCAGATAATTCAGGGTTTAAAGAAGTTAATTCATCTTTACTAACATTATAAAATCTTGTTAAGCTATAAAAAGTATCACCTTTTTTAACTTCATGAATTTTAAATTCTTTCTCTAGCTCAGCAATTAAAAGATTTCTTTGTTTTTCTTTTTCTGAAACTATCGCAGATACTGCCCCTTCTTTTGCGTCGTCTTTTATTTTAGAAAGTTTACTTTCTTCTTTATTTATAGTTTCTCCAGTAG